>OCAO01000033.1_pt1 | contig 130655 bp, 120 predicted proteins | sample 1477151 | NCBI WGS metagenome assembly OCAO01 (sample SAMEA2580298, study PRJEB22360) | human gut metagenome | biome: human gut; feature: human-associated habitat; material: faeces | place: Denmark | collected 2008/2010 | reverse complement strand
TGAACGTGACTGACGAACACATGGGCTTTGTGTCCGACAGTCACGTTCATTTTTGCGGCGAGTAGGAAGCCAGGCGGACACGGGATATCAAGCTCATCGGCGCGGCCCCGCAACCAGTGCCGAGAAAGAACCTCCGTCATCTCTATACAGCGCTCTTTTTCTTGCAACGCTATGGGGCTTATGGTATCATATGCCATAAGCCCCCTTACTTTGGCGCCGGAAAGGACCTGTACATATGAATGAAGCATTTTTTCAACTGATCTCTTATTTTTTCATCTACTCATTCCTGGGCTGGTGCATGGAAATTGCCTATGCGGCCCTGAAAAAGAAACATTTTTATAACCGCGGCGTTTTAAACGGCCCTCTCTGTCCGGTTTACGGAATCGGTATGATCCTGATTCTGACCTTTTTCAGTTCTCTAAAAGAGAGTCTCGTCTTTCTTGCCATCGGAAGCGCTGTCATCGCCACCCTTCTGGAGTTTTTTACCGGGTCGCTGATGGAAAAGCTCTTTAAGAAGCGGTGGTGGGACTACTCTGATTATAAATATAATCTGGGCGGTTACGTCTGTATTCCATTTTCAGCCCTCTGGGGCGTGGGCGCTGCCCTTACACTACGGTTTATCCATCCATTGATCCATATGATGATCAGCCGGGTTCCCGCACTGGCCGGACAGATTATCCTGATCGCCGGACTCGTAATCCTGGCCATGGATTTTATCAGTGTCCTCGGCGTGGTCTTCCAGGTGCAGAAATACAACACCCGTGTGGAAGAACTGGCGGAAGGCATGCAGCAGATTTCCAACAGGCTGGCCCGCGCCATTTTTACCCGGATCGAAAAACGTATGGCAAAGGCCCATCCCGGAGCGGCGGAGGAACACCCGGAGGCAGACACCGGTTCCCGCGTAAAAACCCGTTCCTGCGAGGCGGTTCCGGCCGTCTTTGCCGACGGCTGCTCGTTCCATAAGCTTGTCTGGCTGTTCTTTATCGGGGCATTCCTCGGGGATATCACCGAGACCATCTTCTGTTACGCAACCTCCGGAATTCTGATGAGCCGCAGCAGTGTGGTCTATGGACCGTTCAGCGTCGTATGGGGTCTCGGAGTCGTGGTCCTCACCATGATGCTGCACAAGTATAAAGACCGCGACGACCGCTATATTTTCCTGTTCGGTACTGTGGTTGGCGGCGCCTACGAGTACATCTGCAGTGTATTCACGGAGATCGCCTTCGGAACCGTATTTTGGGATTACAGCAAACTCCCCTTCAACCTGGGCGGAAGAATCAACCTTCTGTACTGTTTTTTCTGGGGACTCGCCGCTGTTGTCTGGATTAAGATTCTCTATCCACGCATCTCAGCGCTCATCGAACGGGTCCCGGTAAAGACCGGAAAGATTCTAAGCTGGCTCATGATCGTCTTTATGACTGTTAATATCATAATCTCGGCCATGGCACTGGCACGCTACTCAGACCGTCAGACAGGCAAAGAAGCGGTCAATTCCATTGATTACTTTCTGGATGACCATTTCCCGGATAAGAGGATGGAATGGATTTATCCAAATGCGATTGTCAAAGACAATTCCGCCGTGCAGCCGTAATGTTTCAAACTCCGGATTCCCGTTAAAGAAAGCCTCCACTTTTCAGTGGAGGCTTTCCTGCCTGTCTGCCATCGATCCCGGCAGGCACTGCCATGTTTTATTTATTCATTCTCCTGCATCTGCTCATCAGTCAGAGTAAATACCTGTCTCTTACGTGCCATCTCATCGCTTGCCAGGTACTCATCGTACGTGGTGATCTTATCGATCAGCTGGCCGTTTACGATTTCCATAATACGGTTAGCGGTCGTCTCCACGATCTGATGGTCACGGGAGGAAAAGATCAGCACGCCCTGGAACTTCACCAGACCGTTGTTTAATGCTGTAATGGATTCCATGTCCAGATGGTCAGTCGGCTCGTCGAGCATCAGCACGTTAGCGCCGGAAATCATCAGCTTGGAAAGCATACAGCGCACTTTCTCACCACCGGATAAAACGCGTACCTTCTTCACACCGTCTTCGCCGGCAAACAGCATACGTCCCAGGAATCCGCGGACATAGGTCGCCTCCTTCTCAGGAGAGTACTGCGTCAGCCAGTCCACGATGGTATCATCGTTGTTGAACTCCGCACTGTTGTCCTTTGGGAAATAGCACTGGCTTGTGGTAAGTCCCCACTTATAATCGCCTTCATCCGGCTCCATCTCTCCGGCAAGAATCTTGAACAGCACCGTCTTCGCCTGCTCGTTGGGGCCAACCAGGGCCACCTTATCTTCTCTGTTTAAGATGAAGGAGATATTGTCCAGCACCTTCACACCGTCGATGGTCTTGGATAAATTCTGTACGGTCAGCACTTCGTTTCCGATCTCACGGGCCGGACGGAAATCAATATACGGATATTTACGGCTGGAGGGTTTGATGTCATCCAGTTCGATCTTTTCAAGCGCACGTTTTCTGGAGGTCGCCTGTTTGGACTTGGAAGCGTTGGCGGAGAAACGCTGGATAAACTCCTGCAGCTCCTTGATCTTCTCTTCCTTCTTCCGGTTGGCCTCTTTCATCTGCTTCACCATCAGCTGGCTGGACTCATACCAGAAATCGTAGTTACCGGCATACAGCTGAATCTTGCCGTAGTCGATATCCGCGATCTGGGTGCAGACTTTATTTAAGAAATAACGGTCATGGGATACCACGATTACCGTATTTTCAAAATTAATCAGGAACTCCTCCAGCCATGCGATGGCATCGAGATCCAGGTGGTTCGTCGGCTCATCGAGAAGCAGGATATCCGGATTACCGAATAACGCCTGGGCAAGCAGTACCTTAACCTTCTGGGCGCCGTTTAATTCCTTCATGTATTTGTAGTGATACTCCGTCTCGATACCGAGGCCGTTTAATAAGTTGGCCGCGTCAGACTCTGCTTCCCAGCCGTTCATGGAAGCAAATTCGCCTTCCAGCTCAGCTGCTTTGATGCCGTCCTCATCCGTGAAGTCTTCCTTCATATAGATGGCATCTTTTTCTTTCATGATCTCATACAGTCTGGCATTTCCCATAATAACCGTGTCCAGAACCTGGAACTCGTCATATTTAAAATGGTCCTGCTGGAGGAAGGAAAGCCTCTGGCCGGCCGTCATCACGATATCGCCGCTTGTTGGCTCCAGCTGTCCTGATAAAATCTTCAAAAATGTAGATTTTCCGGCTCCGTTGGCACCGATCATGCCGTAGCAGTTGCCCTCTGTAAACTTAATATTTACATCTTCAAACAATGCCTTCTTGCCAATACGTAAGGTTACATTATTCGCACTAATCATTCCCAATAAATTCCTTTCTTCAAATGCCGCTCACTCTGCCAATATTTCAGTGCCGCCCGGCGGCACTCGTGAGCAGGCACCCTCTGCGGGAGTTTCCGCTCACACAAAACAGGGCTCATACGGCCCCGTCTCTCATCTCTCTTATTTTACATGAAAATCCCGAATTTGCAAGCCTTTTATCAAAAAAGCCTGTAAATCCGGTGATTTTCAGCTGGATCTTCATATTCTATTTGGCGGACTCTACTTTCAGCGGGAAATTAGCCTCGCTGCCCGCGTCATAGCTCACTGTTACATACGTCACTTTTACCATGGCGCCGCTGCCGTTGCTGTCATCTGTGGCCTGCCCCAGTACACCTGTATTAAGGCCTTCGCAGTTATCTTTTAAGAAGCCCGTATCTTCCCCTTTTTCATTCCGGATCGTAAAGCTGCTCATGGCCTGATCCGTTACGCTTCCGGTCATGGTCTTCACTTCCATGTCCTCCTGGGCATCCAGCACCAGCACGATCGCTGCATTAGCGGCGTCATCTCCGGAGATCTCACCCTTATAAATGATGGAAACCGGAATTCCCGCCTTCAGCTCATAGGACGTCTCGATCACCACGCCGTTCAGGTTAAATTTCACTTCCGCATCGCCGTTTTTAACGGTCATATCCTCCAGCGTATCCGATACCGATACCACATCACACGTCAATATCTTAAACTCTGCGGTATCGCCCGGCGCCTCCAGCGTCGCGGCCGGCGTTGTCGCCGGTTCCTTCGTCTCCGGTTCCGTCACGGCAGGGGCCGGTGTCGTCTCCGTATTACTGGCTGATTTTCCGCAGGCCGTAAATGCGAGAGCCGCGCAGACCGCCATTATCACAATCAGGGTTCGTTTCATTTGCATCCTCTTCTCTCTGTTATATATGATCTTATTGAGTGCTCATAGTATATCATCCGATTGTGAATATTGCTTTGCTTTTTTCTTAATTTTTGAGAGAACCGTATCCATCGCCGTAACGGCCAAGAAAACTCTGCGTGCGCTCATGATTGGAAGTGAAAACTTCCTCCGGCGTTCCCTCTTCCACGATCAGGCCGTCGGCCATGAAGATGACGCGGTCGGAGATATCTCTCGCAAATGCCATCTCATGAGTCACGATTACCATGGTGATCTGTAAATCGGCCAGAGAACGAATCACTTTCAGCACTTCCCCAGTAAGCTCCGGGTCCAGCGCGGAGGTGGGTTCATCAAAGAACAGAATCTTGGGATTTAAGGCGAGAGCTCTTGCGATGGCAACCCGCTGGCACTGACCGCCCGAGAGCTGGCAGGGGTATGCCTCCGCCTTGTCCTCCAGCCCCATCTTGCGGAGCAGATCGTATGCTTCGCGGATGACCTCATCCGCCTTTCGCTTCTGAACATGAATCGGCGCGTCAATGATGTTTTTCAGCACATTGTAATGGGGAAATAAGTTGAAATTCTGGAAAACGAGTCCGTAATTTCCCTGAATCTCCTTCAATTTTTCTTTTCCGGCATAGACGGCCGTTCCAGCTGGGCCGTTCCATGCCGCCTTCTCTCCCAGGTACAGGAGCTCGCCGCTGTCCATCTTTTCCAGCATTGTTGCACAGCGAAGCAGAGTGGACTTTCCGGACCCCGACGGACCAATGATGGAGACAATCTCGCCTTCTTCCACAGATAAGGAGATATCCTTCAGCACGCCCTGTCCGTCAAATGATTTTTTGACATGGTTCATTTCCAGCAGATACATATGGGTTCTCCTCCTTATTGGTAGTAATCCAGCCGTTTTTCCGCGTATTCCATAATAACGGCTACCAGCAGATTAAATATGTAATAGAACAGTCCGGCCGCCACAAAGGGGATCAGACTCGTCTGGGAAGATGCCAGCGCCTTTGCCACTGCAAACATCTCCAGCACGCTGATGGTAAATGCCAGGGAAGTATCCTTGACCAGTGTGATAACCTCGTTTGTTACCGAAGGGAGAATCCGCTTCATCACCTGAGGAAAAATGATCCGGAAAAACGTCTGTGTCTTCGAATACCCCAGCAGCTTCGCCGCCTCATACTGGCCAACCGGCATGGACTGGATTCCGCTTCGGTATATTTCCGCAAAATATGCCGCATAATTGATGACAAAACCGATGAAGGCCGCCCATAGACGGTAGTTGTTGCCCACTTTAATTTTAAACAGATAATACGGACCGAAATAGACCACCATCAGCTGCAGCATCAGAGGCGTTCCCCTCATGACTGAAATATAAAATTTTACAATGGTTCTGATTACAGGATTTTTCGACATCCTGCCAAAGGATATGAAAAGTCCCAGAGGAAGTGAAAAAATAAGCGTCACAAAAAAGATCTGGATGCTGATCCACATGCCTCCTGTCAGCTGTGAAAAAATCTTTGTTAAAGTCATGGTATTCCCCTCTTATCTTCTCCATGGTTTCAAACAGGGGCCAGGCCCAAAAAAGGGTAAGCCCCTGCTGTCTGTCTCTATTTACCGATCGTTGTAATATCCTTATCGAACCATTTTTCGGAAATCTTCGCCAGGGTGCCGTCTGCTGCCAGCGCTTCCAGCTGTGCCTGCACCTGATCCTTTAAGGCGTCATTCCCCTTCTTGAAGCCGACTGCATAATTTTCCGCGGCAAGCGTTTCATCCAATACAATAAAATCAACCTGTCTCTGCTCGATCTGGAAACGCGCTACTACCTCGTCCATGGCAATCGCGTCAACCGCGCCCATCTGTAAATCCATAAAAGCCGTATTATAATCCGGCGTAGTCTGAAGTGTTCCAAACGTACCGGTCAGGTCCGGGTCATCTTTTAACGCCGCTTCCGCAGAAGACTCTGCCTGAACCTCCACTACCTTTCCCGCTAAATCTGCCAGTGTCTTAATGCCGGACTCAGCCGTCACCACAAATACCTGCTGGTTCGCCATATAAGCTTCCGTCCATGTATAATCGTCCTCACGGCCCGTCATGGTAAATCCGTTCCAGATACAGTCAATATTGCCGGATTCCAGTTCCATGTCCTTAGCCGCCCAGTCAACCGGCTGCGGAACGAATTCCATTCCGAGACGTTTGGCAACCTCTTCTGCCACCTCCAGATCAAAACCGGTATACTCACCGTCATCGCCCACATATCCCATAGGCGGAAATTCCTGATCAAATCCTACCGTAAACGTACCGCCCGCGGCTCCCGCCTCAGAAGCCTCTGTCTCCGGCGCCTTCGTATCTGCATCGGTATCTGCAGCAGCCTCCGCTGCCGTTGTCTCCGCCTCTTTCGCCATAGTTCCAGCGGTCTCCGCCGCCGTATTGCCCGCTGCCTGTCCGGAACATCCGGACACCACCGCCATCATTCCCAGGGCTGCCGCCATTAAGATTGCTCTCTTCTTCATAATTGTTGTTTCCTCCTCTGCATTTTCATGTGCTACCATGGTAGCATACTAAAGTATTTCTGTAAAGCAGAATTTTTATCTTTTGCTCTTATTTGCAGAGTGTCCGGCATACAGCTAAAAGTCCGGGCCGGCCCAACGCGTCTTTCTTTGGCGCGTTCGGCTGACCCGGACTTTTGGTGTCTCTTTTTTATGCATTTGCCCTTTCATCCAGATACTCCAGAATCTCCTGTGCGTTCGTATCTGGTTTTACTTTCTCGAAGACCGTTTCAATCACACCGTTCTCATCGATCACGAAGGTGCTTCTGACCACGCCCATGGATACTTTTCCATAAAGCTTTTTCTCCTGCCAGACGTCATACGCCTTTATGGCCTCCAGCTCCGGATCGGAAACCAGAATGAAGGGAAGTTCGTGTTTTTGGGCAAAGTTACTGTGGCTCTTTACACTGTCTTTGCTCACTCCAATGACTTCCACGCCTCTCTGCTGATATCCCGCATACGCGCCGGCGAAGGCACACGCCTCACGGGTACAGCCCGGTGTGTTGTCCTTCGGATAAAAATAGAGAACGACCTTCTTCCCCAGAAAGGAGGAAAGTGTTACGGGATTGCCGTCCTTATCGTTTAATGTAAAGTCTGGTGCTTTTGTTCCTGCCTGCAGCATAATTTAGTACCTCCAAATTTAAAATAGTGATGATTCTTTTTATTCGCCAGGCCATGGCGGCAGATGGAACGCCCGGGTTCCCGCCTGCCGGCTATAAAAATTCTTTCAGCTCCTTAAGCGACCGGATCTCCCGGCTGACAGTGACACCGGCGGTGTTAAGGGCCCCCTGCGGATTAAACCAGCAGGTATCAATTCCCGCCGTATTTCCGCCTTTTATATCTGAATTTAAGGAGTCTCCCACGATCAGGGTTCCTTTCCTCTCCGCTCCCGGCATCGCCTCAAAGCAGTGGTCAAAATACTCTTTCTGCGGCTTCTGGTACCCGACCTCCTCGGAAATAAAGGAGTTCTTAAAATACTGGTCCAGACCGGAATCCGCCATCCGCATCTTCTGAGTCTCTGTAAAACCGTTTGTCACCACATACAGATCATACCGGTCCTGTAAATACGTAAGCACCTCCACGGCTTCCGGCATGACGATGGCGGTATGATTCAGGATTTCTCTGTATCTGTGCTCAGTCTGTATCCCGTCAGCACTGATGCCATGGGCCTCAAACACGGCGCCGAATCTGGTATCCGTGATATGGTCTTTCGTAATGAGACCTTTCTCATAGGCATCCCATAAGCCGCGGTTCACCCTGCGGTACGTTCCGATTAAATCCGCCGTCCGGCATCCCCCGCTTTCTTCATACTCTTTGAACACACTGGCAAGCCCGCGTTCCTCCGCAGAGTCAAAATCGAGAAGCGTTCCGTCCACGTCGAAAAGGATGGTCGTATATTGTTTCATGAAAGTTTCCCCCTCCGGCCTTATTCTCCATCCCGATACACGATTTTCCCGTCACAGATTGTATATTTTACTTTTCCATACAGTCTGCTTCCGGTAAACGGTGAATTAGAAGATTTTGATGCAAATTCCCCTACGGTCCACTCTTCCTCCGGATCAAAGAGCACCAGGTCCGCCGCCTTTCCTTCTTCCACAGAACCGGAATCCAGATGATAGAGCTTCGCCGGATTAAGGCTCATCTTCTCCATCAGCTGAAGCAGGCTTAAATGGCCCGGCCGAACCAGATTTGTAATTGCCAGTCCCAGCGCCGTCTCAAGCCCGATGATCCCGCTGGGCGCCTGCTGAAGCGGTCTGGCCTTCTCTTCCTCACTGTGCGGGGCGTGGTCCGTGGCAACCATATCAATGCTGCCATTTTTCAGGCCCTCTATAATAGCCTGGCGGTCCCGTTCCGTCCGGAGAGGCGGGTTCATCTTCGCCAGAGTCCCATGCTCCAGAACAGCTTTTTCCGTCAGTGTAAAATGGTGCGGCGTAACTTCCGCGTATACATGCGCTCCCAGCTCCTTCGCCAGCTTCACCATCCGCACCGCGCCCTCGGAGCTGATATGCTGAATATCCACCTCGGCCCCTGTGTGCAGGGCGATCATGCAGTCGCGGGCCACCAGAGAATCCTCCGCCAGTGCTGGCGAGCCATAGATCCCCAGCTCGTCCGAGACAGCCCCGTGATTGATTCCATTATTGACAATAAACGCCGGATCTTCCTCATGGAAGCTTAACGGCAGTTCCAGACGCGCTGCTTCCTCCATGGCTGTCTTTAAAAGCTTTTCATCCATAATCGGTATCCCGTCGTCGGTGAAGCCCGCAGCGCCATGGGCTTTCAGCGCCTCCATGTCGGTCAGTTCCTTCCCGGCGAGTCCAACCGTCACCGCGGCGGCCTGAAGCACATGAATCCCGGTCTTTTTCCCCTCCTCGAGAACGTACCGGAGCGTCTCCACATTATCCACCGGCGGCTTCGTATTCGCCATACAGACAACCGTCGTAAAACCGCCTTTTGCCGCAGCGGCAGCGCCGGTATGAATATCTTCTTTATACGTAAGTCCCGGATCCCGGAAATGGACGTGTACATCCACAAGTCCCGGCGCCGCAACAAGTCCCCGGCCGTCGATGACCGTATCAAATTTATCCTCCGGCTCCGCGCACTCTCCAACGCGAAGAATGGTTCCGTCCGAAACAGCGATGTCCCCAATCCTGTCGAGTCCATTTCCCGGACTCACAATCCGGACATTTTTTATCAGCATCCTCATGCCGTACCTCCTTATCATGAGCACTCCGCCCAGCCATTTACCGGCTTCACAGACTGCCCTGTTTCTCTTCTTTTTTCGAAAACACCTTAAAAATCCCCTGCGGCAGTTCAAACACAAACACAATCCCCAGGACGATGGCCACTGCCACCTTAAGAGCCATAAAGCCAGTCTGAGACGCCTTGTCCAGCTCATTTGTCACAATATAATAGGCGGTCCAGTATACCCCGGCTCCCGGTACCAGCGGAAATATGCCGGAAATCAGAAATATGGTAACCGGGCACCGCTCCCTGACCGCAAACAGCCGCGACAGCAGGATCACTACGATTGTGGCAAGCAGCGCCGCAGTCGGTGCAGTACAGCTCTGAATCAAAATGGAGTAAACACCCCAGCCGGCTCCGCCGATCAGACCGCAGTATGGATAATACCTTGTGGGAACCCCGAACAGAAGGGAAAACGAAACCGTCCCTCCAATGGCAGCCACCACTGAAATCAACAGTGTCACAGCATCACACCTCCCGTCAGTTGATGGAACACGCTGAACACGAGTCCAACCCCCATGGCAATACAGAAAAATACCAGCAGAGCGTCCAGCATCCGCACAGAACCGGAGATATAGTCGCCATCCGCAATATCCCTGATGGCATTGGTAAATGCGACTCCCGGTATCAGAGGCATAATAGAACCAATAATCATAAAATTTAAATGCTGCCCTATGGAAAACAGATACATCACAGAGCAGAGAAAGGTTACCAGTGCTCCGCCTCCGATATTTCCAACGATTTTCGATAAATGAGGACCGCTGATGTACAGCACATAGAAATACAGAAGCACACCGGATACAAACGCCGCCGCACTGTCTGTTAAATTACCTCCGAACAGCATGCAGAAGCAAGCGCTTCCCACACCGGAAGCCAGGATCTGCATGGTCTTCGTCTTTCCCGGCATAACGCGGATCTCATCAAGCCGTTCCCTCACTTCACCGATGGTATACCGTCCTTCCACGATCTCCCTGGACAGCTGGTTCACCGCAGCCACCCGGTTTAAATGGACCCCGCTAACCGGGATATGCTGAACCTTGGCGAAGATCTCCTCCCGCGTGCTGCCGGAGGTAATGAATATTCCATTGCTCAGTACAAATGCATTCTCCGACTCAATTCCGTAATAGCGGCATATTCTGTCTACCGTCTCCTCCACCCGGAAAATCTCGGCTCCATTTTCCAGCAGAATATGGCCCGCCTGCATCGCGGCATCTAAGATTTCCCGCTGTTCCTCCCCGTTTAACTCACACGAAACGCTCATCTTCCTCCGTAAAGACCTCCCCATCCCCAGTAATCTCCTGTATTCTGTCTCTGTAACCGGCCGAGCAGTCCAGCGCTCTCATCTTCCCTATCACAGAATAATCTCCCCAGCAGTGCATGGGAAATACATGTTTTACATCGACTTTATTCAAAAACTCGTCCATTCCCAGATAAAAGTCGTCTTCCTGCCTCGGATCCAGCGGCAAAAATGCCACATCCATATGCATACCCGCCATTTTATCAATCTGTGCGCTGTATTTTTTTGCCATGGAATCGTTCCAGTTATCCGGCTCGCCTTCCCATCTCCAGTTATTTAAATCTCCCGCATGATAGATCGTTCTGCCTTCCGCCTCAATCAGAAACGCCACACCTTCATCCGTTGATTTATAAGTATGTATGGTTAACATTCCGCCATTTTCCAGCCTGTATTCCGCCGTCTCTCCTGGCTTCATGGAATCCGTGACCGGTAATGCCTCTTCCGGCAGGCGCTTCCTCCAGATATCACCAGACAGGACAAACCGAACGTTTTCATGTTTCTTTATCAACTCAAATATCACCGGTGAATAGTGGTCCCCGTGCCTGTGGCTTGCCAATACCAGAAGCGGCTTTTCCCGCTTCAGCCCGGGAATCACTCCCTCTGTATAATCAAACAGCAGATAAACCGACTCCAGTTCCACTAAAAAAGAGCTGTGGTGGATATAAGTAATCTTCATATGACGCCTCCTTTCCCGATATCCCTATTCTGTTATAACGGAAGGCGTTTGTCAACTTTTTTCTTCTGTAAAAACAGGGGACTGCCGCCAGAAATCTATCCTGTATAATCAGAAAGGGCGGAGACACTCGTCTCCGCCCAAATAAAATACCTTTTTACTGCAACAGTTTATGTCAGTTCTGATTAGTTAGCTGCTGTTGTAGCTTCTTCTGTTACTGTTTCTGCGTCTTCAAGAGATGCTTCTTCAACTTCTTCGGAAGACTCTTCTGCGGAAGCATCCTCAGATTCTACTGCTTCTGTTGTTTCTGCGTCAGCAGACTCTGCATCTGTAGTTTCATCTGCAGCTTCTTCTGTTGTTACTGCTTCTGTAGTTGCTTCTGTTGTAACTTCAGCTTCTGTTGCTGCAGTTGTCTCAGCAGTTGTGCCGCTGCCACATGCAGAGATAGATGCCATAGTTAATACTGCGATGCCTGTAAGTACGAGTTTCTTTGCTGTCAATTTCATAATTGTTCTCCTCCTTGCGACTACATAGGTGTCTTTTTGTTATGTCTTAGAATTATGTCATGACCTTCGGTTGTCCTATGCCCTCAAGTCGAGAGTCAGTTTATCACTCCAAACGTTTAAAGTCAATGTTCTTTCTGTGATTTTTTTCTTAATTAAAAGTCACCCGATTTCTTAAAATTTATTACAATTGACAAAAGTGGTTCTAAACTGAAAACTATGAAAATATACTCTTGTAACCATACTGTACTTTTTTAGGTGTCCGTTATGTCATGTGATTATGCACTATTATTCGCCGTTATATCGCAGTGTTTTTTGTATATTTTTTTGCTATTTTCCTTTGTTTTTGTGTTTTTACCACGTTTATGGTGGTTTCCACCCCAATTTCCATTATTTACCGCTGGCAGTAGCTTTCAATCGCCCGGCTCATAAATTCGGCTGTATGTTCTCCGAACTGATCGATATTTTCTTTAAAACGTCCGTCCTCCACGTACATTTTCCCCAGTCCCTCCAGGATTTCCAGGGTGCATTCGTAGTAGTTTTCGGTAATATGGTTCCTCCATCGTTCCACCAGTCCGGCCGCGCGGCTGCCATCCGGCGCTTCACCCGCCTGGACGCACTCCGCAAATTCCCGGAAAATATCACTCATCTCTCCATTTAAATCCTTCCATTTTTCCTCACTGTAACCGGAAGTCTTCTTTTCGCTTTCGCGGTATGCTTGGGTATCACCCCAGCGTTTCTTCGCTTCATTGGCGTACTTTTTCTTTGCTTCTTCTATCTCGTGCATATCAAATTCCTGAAAACTCATGGTATTTTCTCCTCTCATCATACTGTCCACCAGTCCGGTAAGCCGGCGCAGCCGCTCGATCTTCAGCAAAAGCAGCGACTTATGGACCGCAAGCGCTTCCTGGCGGTCATAGTCAGGCTTCGACAACATGTCCTTGATTTCCTTCAGAGGAAAATCCAGTTCCCGGTACAGCAAAATCTGCTGCAGCACTGCCAGCGCCTCTTCGTCGTAATAACGGTATCCCGCTTCCGTCGTGTCGGTTGGTTTGAGCAGTCCTATCTCATCGTAATAATGGAGTGTGCGCACACTGATATTCGTTAATTTTGCTGTCTCGCTTACTGTCAGTCTCATAGTTATCACCGCCTTCTTTTTTACTATAATGTATGACGCAGCGTGAGAGTCAAGAGTTTTATTTGTTATGATAAAATAAATATCTACTAAAATTTACAATAGTGCTGATTTCCCATTTGCGCTTTGTTTTCTCTATAGATTATAGCAAAAGATAGTTTTACATGGCACCACATATCGTAATATCCGCTCAATTGGATATACTGCAATCAGATGGTCCGATACTCCTTCGGCGACATCCCCATCACCTTCTTAAACACCTTGGAAAAATACTTCTCATCCCGGAACCCCACTTTATACGCAATCTCATACGTCTTAAAGTAATTCTGTTCCAGATAGCAGCATGCCCTTTCGATGCGCACCCGATTGAGATAATCGATAAATCCGCACTGGAGGCTTTTCTGGAACAGCGTCGAGAGATAGCCTCCGGTTATTCCCAGGATTTCCGCGGTGCCGCTTAGCGTTATATTTTCCATGTAATGCTCAGCAATGTACTCTTTTGCCCGCTTTACCAGCTGATTGGTTCCGTTCTCTTCTTCCTGGACACACGGCTCTTCCAGTCCCATGCCGTCATCTACCAGCCGGTTTAAGCACTTTAAAATATCCGCGGCCCGCGCCGGTTTTAATAAATATTCCTTTGCCCCGAAACGCAGCGCCTGCTGTGCGTATTTAAATTCATCGTATCCGCTTAAGATTACTACGATGGGATGCAGACCCGCCCGCTGCGCCTCCTTCATGACATCGAGGCCATTTTTCAGCGGCATCTGGACATCCAGAAGCAGAATATCCGGCTGATACTTTAAGAGCAGATCGATCGCCTCCTGGCCATTTTCAGCCTCATATATCTTGTCAAACCGGTCCGTATGGAGCCGGATATATTTCGCCACACCACGGCGGATTACCTCTTCGTCATCTGCGACTAACAGTTTTACCGACACTTCTGTTCCTCCTCGTTATAAGCGCTTAAAGACCGTATTTTGGTCTCTTACGTGCGATACATGCCATCTCCGCTCAGCGCGCCCCGCTTTATCGGGCATCGTGAAATCGTTCCCGAACTTAGTGGAGCGGCTTCTCAAAAGGAATACATAGAATTACTGTGGTACCCTTTCCCACATCACTTTGAATCTCCAGTTCGAAATCTCCATGATACCTAAGTTCCAGACGCTCTTTAATATTTTTAATTGCATACCGCCCGATTCTCTGACGGGCGTACTGAGCCGGTTCCTCCTCCCAGATATCGTCGATCTGGTCCTGGCGCATGCCGATCCCCGTATCCTTTATCTCGAACCGGATCTTTCCCTTATCCAGGCTTCCGGTTACCGTCAGATAGCAGGGTATACTGACATTTTCAAACCCGTGAACAATGGCATTTTCCACAAATGGCTGCAGGATCAGCTTGGGGATATATGCCGGCTTCACCTCGTCCGCCACATTGATTTCATAGTGAAGACGCCTGGAAAAACGCATTTTCTGTATCTGTAAGTACCTGGATACCAGTTCAATCTCCTGGGCTACCGTGACTTCCTTCTTCCCCTGGCTTAAAACGAGGCGGAACAGCTGTGACAGGGCCAGAATGCTTTCCGCAATCTCGTCGTTATCCGCTTCCGTGGCCTGCCAGTATAAGGAATCCAGCGTATTATACAGAAAATGCGGGTTAATCTGAGCCTGAAGTGCAGCCAGCTCGCTCTCTTTTTCCTGAAGAGTAATGACGTAATTTTCGTCAATCAGTGACTTGATATCTTCCACCATTTTGTTAAAGCATTCCGCAACCTCTCCGACTTCATCCCTCGTTTCCACCTCCACCCGCTGGTCAAAATCGCCGGTCGAGAATTTGACGATGGCTTCGCTGACCCGTTTTAACGGCCTGGTCACAATATTGGAAATGATGAGGAGCAGGGGAAGGAGCCCAAGCAAAACTCCAATCATCAGGGTAATCGGCATATAGGCGATATCCGTCAGCTGCATCTGCCTGCTGTACCGGGGCACCACCTTGACAATAATGCTGGAATTCTTCTCTTTCTGACTGCAAACCACTTGATAGTCTCCAAATGTAAAGTTATGTTTGCGTTCCCGATAGTCCTCTTTTATAAAATCGTCTGATTTTAAGTATTCGGCCACCTGTGTCGGAATGCTGCCGCTTCTCGAGAGCTCGCCGCCAAATTTATCCAGAATCAGCACGCCTTCCCTGTCGCTGTGAAGAATCCCCTCTCCCAGCTTTTGAAAGACCTCCTGACTGACACCGATGACAATATACCCCAGCGTCTTCTTCTGAGTCAGGTCAAAGATTCCTCTATATAAGACTACCTTATCAGAACGGTTGGTATTATAAGTTTCTTTATCGTATTTACTTACACTCCGCCATAAGATCCCGTTGTCGCTGGCCAGCGTATCCCGGTAGACCGCCGTCTTCTTAACAGTCTCCAGATCCGGCACATAGGCGCTGGCATCCATACACCGCAGATAAGGGCGCACCCCGTTTTCCGGGTAAATGCCAATGGTTTTAATATGGCCTTTCAGCGCTACCATGTCCTGTACGATCTGCATGGGAGCCGCCTCCAGCCAGAGTTTTGCATTCTTGTTCAGCTCTTCCGCATTTTTCGCTGTCAGCAGGGCATGCACCTCGTCGTTAATGCAGAAATAGGTGGAGAAATCCTTAATATCGGACTGGAGAACAAAAATACTTTCTGCCAGAGCATTGACACTGCTCCTGTCATTTTCCAGTCTGCTCTCCAGGTCTTTATTATAGTTGTAAAAAAGAAGCACGGCGCATATGAGAATCAACACCGGCGTGATAATCAAATACCCATAAAAAATCAGTTTCATTTTTACACTTAATTGATTTACCCACTGTTTTATCTTCTTCATAGCCGTACTTCCTTATAATCATTCTGATCCGGGTGTTCCACCGGTTAAACTATCCGCCCTTTTTCTGGGCGCGCCTAACCCTTTACCGCTCCCATAGCCACACCTTTCGTAATATGTTTATTCAGTAGGATATATACAATCACCGCCGGCGCCGCTGTCAGAGCCATAACCGCAAACTGCACGGCGTAATTGGATGAATACTGGCCGGTAAACTCCAGAACCGAGAACGGAAGCGTCTTCCATTTCGGTGAACTTAAGTAGGTGCTGGCCATCATAAATTCATTCCAGTTGTTCAGAAACGTCATGATCGACACCGTGGCGATGGACGATTTCATCATGGGCGTGATAATCTGGAAAACGATCCGGTAGATCCCGCATCCGTCCATGACCGCCGCCTCCTCCAGCTCAACCGGAATGGATTCCATAAAGCTGGACATCAAAAACAGGCCCTGGGGAAGTGAAAATGCCACGTACGGGATCAGCAGCGCCCAGATGGTATCGGTCAGACCCAGCTGATTGAATATCTTATAATTGGGAAGCAGCGTCGCATGAATGGGAATCATCATCCCCATGAGCAGAAGCGTCTTCACAAGGCCCCTTAATTTCCAGTTCATTCTGCGGCATGCGAAGCCTGCCATAATCGATACGAGAAGCACCAGGATGACCGCCAGTCCGTTTATCCGGATACTGTTTTTTAAGTATAACAGAAAATGACCATCTATAAAAGCTTTAACATAATTCCCCCACTGGATCTTCTTCGGGATTACGAGAAGTCCGCTGGTAAACATCTCATTGCTGCTTGCCAGGGAAAAATCTGCCAGCCAGATTAAGGGGAAGATCTGAACGACCGCCACAAGAATCAGCACCGCCCAAAGAAGTGGTTTTTTCCAGGAAAACGTTCTTATATCCGTTTGATTCATGATTTCGCCCTCCTTCTGCTCAACCCGTGTTTCCTTCCCGCTTCTTCATCGCGGTCTGCGAAAACGGTGTTCAGTAATACGGTAACCACCAGGCAGATGATGATGAAAATGACGCCGATGGCATTGCCGTAGCCATACTTGAACGCTTTAAACGCCTGCTGATATAAGTAGTTCGCCGCAAACTGCGTGCTGTTGCCGGGTCCGCCGTTGGTAAGCAGGTACACGGTTTCCATCTGTTTTAATGCGGATATGACCGCCATGGTCACATTTACCTGAATCACCGGCTTCATCAGCGGAAGGGTGATCCGCAGAAATGTGGTTTTCTGGTTGGCCCCGTCAATTGCCGCCGCCTCATACAGGGTAGGGTCTATATTTTTGATTCCCGTGTAGTAAATTAACATTCCCCAGCCGAATCCATGCCAGATCAGCACGATCAGTACCGACCAGATGGCCCTGCCCTGGCTGAGCCAGTTGATTCCGCCTTCTCCGCCGAACAGCTTGATAATATTGTTTAACAGGCCGAAATCGGGATTATAGATAAATTTCCACAGGTATGCGATAACCGCTACGGAGATAACATTGGGCACAAAGTACACGCAGCGGAAAAAACCTTCTCCCCGCCCTCCCAGCTTATCCAGCACTGCCGCCACGATCAGCGCCAGCGGATGCTGAATGCAGATGAAGCCGATGGCTAAGAGGAGCGAATTCTTGAGGGAGGTCCAGAAAACCTGATCCTTCATCAGTCTGTGATAATTCTCCAGTCCAATATAATTGTAGGAACCCATTCCGGAGTAGTCTGTAAATCCGTAATAAACACTGAGGCAAATGGGAGCCAGAATCGCAAACACGAACAGCAGCAGGCCCGGAAGGACAAGGCTTAGAATGACCAGTTTGTTGCTGTATAATTTTTTCATAAACTTCCCCTTTCTGAAAGTTACGGCCGCCGGTTTATTCTCCGGCGGCCGTAATCAGCTTACACTTTTTCTCTGTTCATTATTTGCATGCTTCACCGATTTTAGAAAGGAACTCATCCACCGTGATTGTGCCGTTGGAAACACTCTGGATTTCACTTTCAATGCTGGTCTTGAATGCGGATGGGCCGCAGTCATTGACCGGTGTCCCGGATACCCTGGAGGCCCCGTTTACTGCTTCTACGAACTGCATCTGAAGCTTCGTCTCTTTCCCGCTCATGTAGCTGGTCTGATCCTGCGCCGACATGCCTACGCCATTCTCCCAGCCATACTTGGATAACTTATCCGGCTGATACATATAGTTTAAGAATTTGATCGCCTCTTCTTTTACCTCAGATTTCGCAGACACCGCATAACCGCCGCCGTTCCACGCCGCAATATCCGTAGCCGCGCCTTTTCCTCCGGCAATCGTTGGCATGGTGAAAACTCTGATATTGGTTCTGACCTCTTCCGGAATGTCTTCGTTCATGGCCATGGAGGCCTCCCAGCTTCCCATGTAGAACATGGCTGCCTGCCCGTTGGTAAATAAGTTCATGGCCGTTCCGTAATCCTGGGAATCGTAACCATTCTGGAACAGGCCGGCATCCGCCGTCTCTTTTAAAATCTCTGTCGCCTGTTTGAATGCCGGGTCCGTGAAATCCCCTGTGCTCACAGCGTTGCTGACAATGCCCGTATAGTCTCCGGTCAGTTTAAAGAGGATATCAGACAGGTAGATTGCCATCGGCCAGCCGTCTCCGCCATCCATGGCCAGCGGTGTAATCCCCGCACCGCTGATTTTCTGAGCCAGGTCTAATAATTCATCATACGCAGCGGGTACTTCCCAGCCGTTGTCCTTGAACATTTTCTCATTATAATAGAAGCCGGCCACGTCTGTGTTTCTGGGAAGGCCATACAGCTTGCCATCTTTCTTAAAGCCTTCCAGGGAACCGGAGATAAAACCATAATCTGCATAGTCTGCCTCATTTAACTCAGCAAGCACTCCCGCATCCAGCACCTCGTCTAAGAAGGATGGCTGTCCCCAGATACTGACGACGTCCGGCATGCCCTCCATGGAGTATGCCTTGAACTTCGTCTTATACGCTTCCTCGTCCAGAGCTTCCACTTCAATTTTCACATTCGTATTTTCCTTCATATAGTCATCGATAATCATCTGTTCCACCAGACCCTGACCATTTTTTCTGTCCGGCAGGTTCGAGAATACTTTTAATGTAATGGTGCCGTTGTCATTTTTTGCCGTTGTCTCCGATTTGGAACCACAGCCTGTTAAAGACGATGCCAGCATGGCCGCCGCCAGTACCACCGATACTAATTTATGCTTCATGATTGAAACCTCCCTGTTTTGTCTTATATTCAACTCTCTGCGCGCGCTTTTTATTTGATAGTTAAATTCTACCATCGATTATATGGAAAAAACAGAGACTAAATTTCTAAAAGGGTGCAATATTTTCATATTCATTTGGCTGGACGGGTGGGTGAACCCTTTCTGAAACAACGTGCTTCTTTCTGAACAAAAAAAGGCGATGGTACAGGATCCTCCTGCCTCATCGCTTTTCCATTGTCAGATCATAACTTTCACCGATCATTCTCTTTATATCCTGATCCGGAACCGTACCATCCAGTAAAATCGTATTCCAATACTTCTTATTAAGATGGTACCCCGGAAGTACGCCCGGAAATGCATTTCTCCAGAATTCCGCCCATTCCGGATCACATTTCACATTCACGCAGGTATTTCCCTCACGCGTATAGATCCACGCGAATACTTTCTTATTCTTTCTATGCCGAATCACCGCCCACTCCGTGTCATGAAACGGATAGTCTTCATAGACGTCCGGATAGGTCAGGCAGTATTTTATTAAGTCCTGTTTTGTCTTCATCGTCATAGCATATCCCCCTGATTATATCACACAGATACTTTTCCTTATTTATTATACTGCATTCTCCCCTACGTTACAACGTTTTCACCTTATTGTAACAGCCGTTTTTATTAATTGATCAATATTCATCATAGCTTATTACCGGTAAAGAATTTTTAAATGTTCCCTTTTTTAGTTGACACCCATCCTGTTATCTTTTAAATTAGAAGTATAGAAAACGACATGTCTCTTTTGAAAGGAACCGGATATGAGAAACCTGGTATTAAACACTTTTCTGACACTCATTGGGACTGTTGCAGCGCTTACATTATCCAGCTGTCAACAGACTGAACAAACAGCCGCTCAGAATGAGACCGTTGTCTTTCAGCTGACTCCCTCCACCGCAGGCGTTGGCGAATTTCTCAGGCAGTTTAAAGGTTACGAGACCACATACGACCAGGATATCTGTTATAATATAACACCAAAGGATATTACAGACCGCTATGATTTTTGCATATTTAAGTATGATACATCCTGCGGCAGTTTTTTGTCGTATGATAAGGAAGTATATCCGCTTGGCATATGGTTTGGGGGATACGGCGTGACATCATTTGCTGTCTCCGACTTAAATCAGGATGGATATTTTGAACTGTTCTTCACTTATTCCTGGGGCTCCGGTGCGCATCGCTCCCTCGTCGGATACTTTGATTCTGCCACAAAGGAAACCGTTCTCCCTGATTTCATTTACTGGGGAAATGATATGGTATTAAATACAGACAGCAACGGGGTTTTAGGGATTTACCATGCAGACTGCGATATTGAATCCTTTGTAGACATTGAAATGGAGGCGAAAAACAGGTTAGCCTCTATTGTATGGGAATCTCAGGAAATATCTGTTGTGGAAGAGACTGAATAGCAAAACCCCCCGTTGAGAACAACGGGGGATTTTCTTTATACTGCAGCCACAGCCACCAATATACCCATATCTGTCAAGGCCGGAACCTGCTGTACACCTTCCCCGGCTGTATTCCGCCTCTGTAACTCGCCATCTCACTAACCGTCACCAGCTGAAATCCCATAGCTTTCAATTTGGGGATAATAACCTCTGCCGCATCAGCCGTAGGACCGTATATGTCATGCATCAGTATGATATCGCCGTCTTTTACATGGCCGATTACCGCATCAATCGTTTTCTGCTTATTCTTGGTTTTCCAATCCAGAGTATCGATAGACCAAAGCACTGCAGACATTCCCATAGATCCTACGGTCTTCATCGACACATCATTCTTTGCGCCGCCCGGCGGCCGCATGAGCACCGGTGATACGCCTCCCGCCATGCGGATATGATCATTGGTCTGCTCTAACTGGGACTGAATCCCGGCGGCGTTCAGCTTCGTAATTGCTTTATGCTCATACGTATGATTGGCCACTTCACAGCCCAGTGCGGTCATCCTCGCTACCGCCGCCGTATTGGCTTTTCCCTTCACCCGGTTTCCCACCATAAAGAAGGTGGCACGTCCACCGTTTGCCTCCAGACTGTCCAGAATCCGGTTGGTAACGGGTGCGTGGGGTCCATCGTCAAAGGTCAGTGCAACCATAGGCCGGTTTGGATCAATACCGGTTTTCTCCGCTTTTTCGCCGGGAATGGCTGCACCTTTTGTAATGACTGTCATGCGCATTCCTGTGATTTTAAGCCCGCTTCCCTCCTGGCCTGCTGTGCCCTCATCGTTTCTAACCCAGGAAGACCATGTCCCATTCTGCTGAATGGAGTAGCAGACATCGTACAGATCTTTCAGTCCTCCGGTCAGCTGCATACGTAGCGCGGCAGCCGGCGCTTCTCCCTCCGTATGCCCCGCCATCACAGCTCCAGCCGTCCATTCCGTCCAGCCGGAACCGCTCACCTCCACCTGGTATTCCAGGCCGCCGGTGACGTTCTGGGGCTGATTAATTAAAACAGCCTGAAAACCTGTCATATAAGTACCTTCCGGTGCAGTGTACGGTGTATCATCTGCCTGCTTATCACTCCAGGCAGTGGGATAATTGAATGCCTGATAGCTTATTTTTACAGGCTCCTCCGCCCGGGCGCTGATTGCCTGCACGGGAGCCTGGATCGTACCTGCAAAGATCAGAAATACCAGTGCCAATGCTTTTATTTTCCTATGTAATCGTTTCATCCTGTTACCTCTTATCTCTTTTCTCTTATCTTTATCTGTCTTTTCTTTATCTGTCTTTTCTTTATCTGTCTTTCCCTCTTAACCTCTAACTATAATCTTTAGACGAGCCACAAAAAAGAAAAGTTTCAACCATGTAAAACTTTATGAAATATTTTATTCCTCCGGTATTATATCACCTATTCCGAGTAAGCTTAAAAGGGATCTGCTGGAAGACAGCCCGCCAGAATAAACGCATTTTTTCGTAAGAGTCAAAATAACAGTGAGAAAAAATCGAAACAGAAGTAAGTAAAGATCAAAACAGCAGTAAGCAAAGATCAGAACATCAGTAAGCAAAGATCAGAACATCAGTAAGTAAAGATCAGAACATCACAAAAAAGAGACTCCCCCAAAAAGAAAAGTCTCCTGTCATTGCTCTCTTGCCCGATCTGCTGCATGTGCCCAGTCACTATATGTTAAAACTTCCTGCCGCATTTGGGGCAGTACTCAAAATCTTCTTCCGTCTCATACCCGCAGGCTTCACAATGCTTCCGGTTCCAGCCGGATGTTCTGCGGCCTGCCTGTACAAGTGTTAAATCTGTCTCGGTTATATCGGCCTGTTCACCGTGTCCCAGCCGTTTTCCAACCTCCGGGTCCAGCTCATAAACAGTGCTGCAGCATGACATCTGTACGTAATAATGGCGGTTCCATTTTATAATGGGAATGAAAAAAAGGCTGAAATAGGAGTATGTCATAAAAACCTGATACCGTCCGTAACCGCCGCATTGCGCACAGATAACGGTCTTCGCATAATCCAGCATTTTCTTCCCCTGACTGATTCCAAAAACGAAAAACATAGTAAATCTCCTTCACGAGTAAATTTATAGATTTCAGTATACCATATTTTTTATATTCTGCTAATAATCTTTACAGAAATCCGCCTTGAACTTTTACAGACAAACCATTTATAATAAGCGTAAACTATCACAGTCTGCCATTTGCAGGCCGCAAGAGGAGGAAATATATCTTGAAAAAAATGATACTGGTAACCTCACCGCCGGCATGCGGAAAAACCTACATCTCGAAACAACTGGCAAAAAATCTGAAACACGTCGTCTACTTGGACAAAGATACCCTGATCGTCCTGTCAAACCGTATTTTCGATGTGGCGGGCGAGGAGCGCAACAGAAGTTCCGATTTTTTTGAATCCAATATCCGGAATTTTGAATACGAGGCTATTATCAATATTGCCATGGAGGCATTGGATTATGATGATATCGTCCTGATTAACGCACCATTTACCCGTGAAATACGCAGCCCGGAATACATGGACCAGTTCCGGAAACGGCTGGCAGCCAAAAATGCCCGGCTGGAAATCATCTGGGTTGTAACAGATCCCGAGATCTGCCACCAGCGCATGATCCGGCGCAACTCCAGCCGCGACACCTGGAAATTGGAAAACTGGGATCAGTATATCAGCGGCGTGGATTTTTCCATTCCTTCAGCCATCGACCGGCCGGACAGTTCTGAGGATGACCTCCTGTTATTCTATAACTCCACCGATCAGGAGTACCAGGAATCCATGAAACGAATTGTTGGAATTCTGGAAGAAGACTGCTGAGTGAAAGGAAAGATACAAAAGCCGGCCAGACCGGCCGTATACAGAATCTTCCTTACTGGATATTCCTGTACACAGCAGTCTGGCCGGCATTTTATGATCGAGATCCGATTACGCTGCGGCGGATCAATAAAATCCCGATGGATTTTCAGACAAATTAATCATAATGTTCTTCATCTGAGTATAGTGCTCCAGAATAACCTTATGGGTCTCGCGGCCGATTCCCGACTTCTTGTATCCGCCGAATGGCGCGCCGGCCGGGATGGCGTTATACGTGTTCACCCACATACGGCCTGTTTCGATTGCACGGCAGACACGGACAGCCCGGTTGATATCGCGGGTCCACACGGCACCGCCCAGTCCGTACTCACTCTCATTGGCCATACGGATGACCTCCTCCTCATCCTTAAATTTCATCACAACTGCTACCGGTCCGAAGATCTCTTCCTGCGCAACCCGCATGTCGTTCGTCACATCTACCAGCAGTGTCGGCTTTAAGAAGCATCCCTTTGCCAGTTCTCCCTCCGTGATTCGTTCACCGCCGCAGGCTACTCTTGCTCCCTCCTTCTTTCCAATCTCTATGTAATCCAGAATCTTATTTAAATGTGCCTCGTAAATCTGAGATCCCATCATCGTGTCCGCTTCCCAGGGAAGCCCCACTTTTACACTGTTAAACTTCGCAACCGCCTCTTCCACAAACCGGTCATAGATATCTTCATGCACAAACACACGGGAACCGGCGCAGCATACCTGACCCTGATTGAAAAGAATTCCCAGCTGAAGGCCATCCATCGCCATATCCCATTTGCAGTCCGGGAAGAAAATATTGGCCGATTTGCCGCCCAGTTCCAGGGTGGATGGAATTAATTTTTCCGAAGCCGCACAGCCCACCTGGCAGCCTACTTCGGAAGAACCTGTAAATGCCAGCTTCCGGAAGCCTGGATGCTCCAGCATATACTGGCCTGACTTCGATCCTCTGCCTGTCACAATATTAAAAACACCTGGAGGCAAAATTCCGTCGATCAGCTTCGCCAGCTCCAATACGCTTAAAGAGGTATAGCTGGAAGGCTTAAATACCGTACAGCAGCCTGCTGCCAGCACAGGTGCAAGCTTCCATGCCGCCATTAAAAACGGGAAATTCCACGGTACAATCTGGCCCACGACGCCAATCGGTTCCCTTAAAATCAGGCTCAGCGTATTCTCATCCAGCATGGCCGCCTCACCCTCTTCCGTCCTCACCGCTCCGGCAAAATAACGGAAATGGTCGGCCGCATACGGAATATCAATCGCCATGGTCTCCCGGATCGGTTTTCCATTGTCCAAAGTCTCCAAAAGCGCCAGTTTTTCCTTATTCTGATCGATCACATCCGCAATCTTTAACAGCGCATCTGCCCTCTCCGCAGGCGTCGTCTTTTTCCAGCTCTCCCACGCAGCCCAAGCGGCGTCCACCGCAGCGTCCACATCCTCTCTCGCAGCTTCCGCACATGTAGACAGATATTCCCCATTAGCCGGACAGTAGGATTTGAATGTACCGCCATCGGAAGCGTCGACCCACTGGCCGTTGATGTACAGGTTATAGCTCTCTCTTGCTACATTTTCCATATCATGTCTCCTTCCTGATAAAAATTTTGGTGCAGGGCATTCTCCGCAACCCTGCCGCACTCTTTTGTTCTATTTTCAGTATAGCAGTTCGCAAAAATAATAGCAACAATAGATATTTTATTCACAATTAATTCTATTATTTTTGTATATATTATACATTTTCTGACAAATTTATGTTTTGATCGTTAATTAACTATCAAAATCTTTTTTAGATTAAAGGTACTTCTGCATAACCCAAATGGCAGAATCTCATTCCAGATAAATAAAAAAGCGGGAGAACTGCCAAGACCCAAGGGCCTGTCAATTCTCCCACCGTTTTCCTGTTAACTATCTTTCTGTACTTACTTCTGAGCGACCATAAAAGGTGAGCAGGTATAATCCGCAGATTCCTACCAGCGCATATACAATTCTGGATATCCAGGACATGCTGCCGAAAAGGAATGACACCAGATTAAAATTGAAGAATCCTACCAGACCCCAGTTTACCGCGCCGATAATGGCAATGGTAAGGGCCGTATAGTCCAATGCTTTGTTACCCATGGCACTACCTCCTTGTTGTGAGCACCCGGCGGCTTTTTCTCCGCCTGTGTGCGATAACTGCCTCCTCTCAGAGACGGGAAGAAGTTCCTTTCCCTTTGAAGTGGCTTTCTTTTTTTATTATGGGGAAGTTTTTGGGATTTTATACACTTTGTACTAAATTAACAGACAATCTTTCGCTGTCTTACCTCACATCATCTGCCCAGATGGTCAATCCGCTCCTTTATCTCATCCTCACGCCGGTTAAATAAAAGCCGCTCGTTGTACTGATAGTATCTCCCGCACTCGTATTCCTGAAGGAATTTTATGCTGTAATAATTCGTATTCAGTTCAGTGATAAACACTGCCATCTCCTGGCTGTCGCCAAAGGTTATCTCCATAAAGTCAAAGGCGTGTTCCAGCATGGCTCCGCTTTCATCAAACTGTGTCTCATATACTTCCCGCTCACGGCCGAAGTAAGACTTTACCGTCTCCCACGCTGCCTCCGGATCCGGAGCTTCCGCAAAATGGATTTCTTTTTCATACTGCTCCAGGAGATGTTCCACATCGCGATGCAGATAATCGCTCTGACGATTTAAGAGTCCGGCCTGCCGCTTCTTTTCCCACGCCTGTTTAAATTCCTTCCTCACAGTGCAAAGGCGCGCTTCCATATCTCCGGACAGACTTCCGTCATGCAGCTTCTTTAACTCCGCCATCAGAATTTCCAGTTTTTCCGCGTCTCTTACCACCTGCTTAAATCCGCCGTTCAGCTTCGAGAGAAGGAGGCCGATCACATTCAGCTTCTCATCAAACTGGGCTCGCTTTAACTTATTAGAGAGAGTTTCCCGTACGGAACCGGATAGAATCTCATCGATCTGATAATCGTCCTGATATTTATAATAGAGTTCCAGATAATTGGCAAAATCCCTGGCAATCTTGGGAAACTGAAGGTACTGTCCAATTACCTCGCGATCCGTTTTTTTGCCCAGCTTCTCATACACCTCAATGAGGCGTGACAAGTCTTCCCAGCCTCGCGGCGTGGCGAACAGGCGGCCATCCACCGTTGTTTCAATCCGGCAGAACGACTCCGGTCTCGCGTTCAGATAGGAAATGATGGCAGGATGGATTGACTGTTCATACGCATACTGCTTCCATACCTCATAGTCCGGCTCTACGTGAATCATTTTAATTCGATCCAGCGTCACCACATCAAAATCTCTTACAGATTTGTTATACTCCGGCGGATTGCCTGCTGCCGCTATGATCCAGCCCTCCGGAATCTGATGGTTTCCAAATGTCTTGCACTGTAAAAACTGCAGCATTGCAGGCGCAAGCGTCTCTGAAACGCAGTTGATCTCATCGATGAACAGAATTCCCTCCGAAAGGCCGGTCTGTTCAATCTTATTATAAATGGACGCTACAATCTCACTCATGGTGTACTCCGTCACGCTGTACGGCGTCCCGCCGTACTCTTTCTTTACGATAAACGGCAGTCCGATCGCGCTCTGGCGGGTATGATGGGTGATGGTATAGGCTACCAGTCCAATTCCGCATTCCCGTGAGATCTGCTCCATAATCTGCGTCTTTCCAACCCCCGGCGGCCCGATTAACAGAACCGGACGCTGGCGGACAGACGGGATTTCATAGGCGCCGTACTCGTCCTTCAGCAGATACGCTTCAATGGTATCCTTTATTTCTTCCTTTGCTCGTTTGATATTCATAATTTGTAAATCTCCTCCTCTGTCAGGATTATTTTCATCGCCCACGCCGGAACGGACACATCTTCATACTGTCCTTCCACGAAGATAAACGCCGTGTCGTAGGCCGGCATCCGGACAGGGTATATTCCCTTTCCGTCAGTAAAGTATAAAAGCCCTTTAAGCTTCTTAAATTTCCCCTGATTCATCAGTCCATTGACGTATTCAAAGGCCGGCCTGAAATCAGTCCCACCCAGACCGGAAATGGTAAATTTCTCCATATAGGCCTTCATCTCGTCCTGGCTGGTAATTGTCTCATCGGACCGTATCATCTCGTCACACTGAATGATGTGAACGTTGATTTTCCGAAAATAACTCTCGGATTCGCACAGCACGGAATACGTCTCCTCCAGAAAGCGCCGCACCAGATCCCCGGAACAGGACATGGAAGTGTCCACCACAATCACAAAATCTTCGATCCTGTGAACTTCTTTTGATTCCAGCGGTTCAATCAGAGGCATATTGCCATAAAGCTCCATTCCATACGTGTAAAACACGTAGTCGAAGGAATCCTGATCCACCTCGTTCTCTTCCCGGAGCACGGAAAATCTGCGCAGAAACTGCTTGTAATCATACCGCTCCCGGTTTTCAACCCGCACGGCCTCCAACAGACTTCTGGAGTCCTCCGCGTCCTTCTCACCGAAGGATTCCATCTCCGTCTGCATCTTCTCTCTGTTATTCTGCCATATATTTTGACGTTCCTGACGAATCCTGGGCTCTTCTTCCTCATCCCAGCGTTCATGGTTATCCACGTAAAATTCTGCGGCTATACGCTCGTATTCGTCACCGCTTAAATTCATTTCCTGAAGCGCCTTATAAATGCCTTCCGCCGTCAATACCCTGAGCTTTTCCTTAAGCTTCGCATACACTTCCCTCCGGCAGACCGACTGGTGGCGGTACACATTCTTTACGTAAAACTCATCAATGATGGATTCTATGGCGATGTCACAGGCCAGATTCCAGTACGGAACCGCCCGTTTTCCCCGTGTATCCAGATGGCTCAGCAGGCAGTGGAATACCATGTGAAGAAAAGCCCGGTTAATCAGCACTCTTCCCCGTTTATACATACTCATCAAATGCTCCGGCTGATAATAGATAAGAAATCCATCCGTCGCCACGCCGCGCCCCCCACGGTCAGCCTCAAATCCAAGGCTGCTTAAGGCCACGTCCAGATAACGAAAGTTCAAATACAGCTCATTTCTGGAATTTGTCAGTATATCATGGCAAATCTGCACCTCCTCCAGTTCGCAGAGCTGCTGCTGCCGCAAAGGATCGATCATACGGCTTCACCTGCCTTTCTCAGTTTCTCCTAATAGTCTACAATGAAAATGTTCTCTTTTTTACCGGAAAGCGCCGATGGCGCAAATCCATCAGACCGCTCAGGGCTTCCGTCTCGCCCTTCCTGCCGGCCAGTTCGATCATCTCATCCAGCGTTTCCTTCCGTTCCCCATAACGGTCTGCCAGCCAGAAAAACGTCTCTGTGTCTCCCTCTGACAGCGCCCATTCCGCGGCTCCTCCCATATGTTCCTTCAAATATTCCTCGTACGCCCCGCGATGCTGTTCCATCAATTCGGCGGGATACCTAAGCCGCCCCATGACAAGCGCACAGACGACCCGCTCCGGCTCCTGGACTTTTATATGGGGAAACAGCGCGTCGTATTTGGAAAACCGGAAATCGGTCTGCTCAAAACAGTAACGGTACATGTGGCCGCAGCCGTGCATTTCCCTCATGATGATGCGGGCTGGTGTATTTTCCACGGATTCTTCAAACATCTCCGGAAATACCAGCTTTGCCTGGAGAACCGGATCCTTTGCGGGTGCTTCCGATTCCACATAATAGTTGACATAAAGTTCCTGTCTCAGTTCCGAAATCATTTCTTTCAAACAGGAACGGCGGTGCAGAACTATGTGAATATCCATGTGTCTGATACTGGTGCATCCTGTAAACAGACCGGAGCCCACATCTTCGATCGCACTCCAGCACCGGATGGTACCAAGTTCAAAGCAGTTATAGAATGCGTAGTTGCCGATTTTTTTAATCGTGCGCGGAAGAATGATTTCTTTTAAGTGACCGCAGCATGCCACAGGCGGAAGCTCTTCTGCTTCCACAGTGCCGGTTTCTGTCCCCGCTTCCATCCCATGCTTTGCTTTTCCTTCAGCATCGGCCAGCAGAATCGTTCCTGCCGCCTTTAACATTTCCCGCCGTCCCCAGCCCTCGGAAAAAGCGTACGCTGCCAGCTCTGTTACCGGTTTTCCGTCTATCGTCTCAGGAATCTCGACCAGACCATCGTAGCTTCTGCAGCCCAGTATCACGATTGTTTCGTTCTTAATCTGATATAAAAACATGAAAAAGACGTCCTGCCTTTCTGTTATACGTATCTGGAGTTATAAATAGTACGATTGACTGTATAACAGATGAATATAACAGAAACAGCCGGGAATTGCAATGGATAAATTTTCACTTGACAAACCAAAAAGAAAGGTATAACCTAAGAATCATAAAAGTAAAACAAACTGCACCGACGGAACCAGTACCCATCTTAAGTGCGTGACAGAGAGAAACGGCATACCTGCTGAAAGCCGTTTTCCGTACAGTATGGCGAACACCACTCCCGAGCACCGGCAAACCAATGGCGGCGTATCTTCTGCGTTAAGGAAGCAGTGTCTCACGTTTGGACACGAGCGAAAAATCAAGGTGGAACCGTGCATCCGATATTCATGCACCCTTGGACAGGATTATTCTGTTCAGGGGTGTTTTTTGTTAAATTAAATAAGGAGGATCATCATGAAAGTAACGTTAAAAAATGGAGAAGTGAAAGAATTTGACAGCCCGCTGTCCGTGTACGAGATCGCGGCATCGTTAAGCGCCGGTCTGGCAAAAAAGGCGTGCGCCGCGGAGATCGATGGAACCCCGGCGGATCTTCGCACCGTTGTCGCCAGCGACTGCGCGCTCACGATTTTGACTTTTGATGACGAAGGCGGCAGGGCAGCCTTCCATCATACCACATCCCACATACTGGCGCAGGCTGTTAAACGGCTGTTCCCGGAGACAAAGCTTGCTATCGGGCCGTCGATCGCAGACGGATTTTACTATGACTTCGACCGCCCGGAACCATTTTCTCCGGAAGACTTAGAGGCTCTGGAGACGGAGATGAAGAAGATCGCAAAGGAAGATTTGAAGCTGGAATATTTTACACTTCCGCGAAAGGAAGCCATCGCCCTTATGCAGGAAAAGGATGAATCCTATAAGGTCGAACTCATCGAAGATCTTCCGGAAGAAGAAACCATCAGCTTTTACCGTCAGGGTGAGTATACCGATCTCTGTGCGGGACCGCATTTAATGACAACAGGGCCTGTGAAGGCACTTAAGCTGACCTCCATCGCCGGTGCCTACTGGCGCGGTGACGAGCACAATAAGATGCTGACCAGAATCTATGGAACCTCGTTTCCAAAGGCTTCCGATCTGGAGGCCTATCTGACCAGAATCGAAGAGGCGAAAAAACGTGACCACCGGAAACTGGGAAAAGAACTGGGTCTGTTTACCATCATGGATGAAGGCCCGGGATTTCCATTCTTCCTTCCAAAGGGCATGGTACTGAAAAATGCTCTGACAAACTTCTGGCGTGAAATCCACGAGCGCGAGGGATATGTGGAAATCGCTACTCCCATCATGTTAAACCGCTCTCTGTGGGAGACCTCCGGACACTGGGATCACTATAAAGAAAACATGTACACGACGACCATTGATGATACGGAATTCGCCATCAAACCCATGAACTGCCCCGGAAGTATGCTGGTTTACAAATCCCAGCCCCGCTCCTACCGCGATCTGCCGCTGCGCATGGGAGAACTCGGTCTGGTACACCGCCACGAAAAATCCGGCGCGCTCCACGGCCTCATGCGGGTTCGCTGTTTTACGCAGGACGATGCCCATATTTATATGACGCCGGAACAGATTACCGATGAAATCAAGGGGGTGGTCCGTCTCATTGATGAAGTCTACAACATGTTCGGCTTCAAGTACCACGTGGAACTCTCCACCCGCCCGGAAGACAGCATGGGCAGCGACGAGGACTGGGAGATGGCGACAAACAGCTTAAGAGAAGCGCTGGATGAGATGGGATATGACTATATTATAAACGAAGGAGACGGCGCTTTTTACGGACCGAAGATCGACTTCCACTTAGAGGATTCCTTAGGCCGTACCTGGCAGTGCGGTACCATTCAGCTTGATTTCCAGCTTCCGCTGCGGTTTGAAGCGGAATATACGGGTGCGGATGGCGAGAAACACCGTCCGATTATGATTCACAGAGTGCTGCTGGGTTCCATTGAGCGTTTCATCGGTATTCTGATCGAACATTATGCAGGAAAATTCCCGGCATGGCTGGCTCCCGTTCAGGTAAAGGTACTCCCGATCTCCGACAAGAACGCGGCGTATGCAAAAGATGTATACAATACCTTAAAGAAGAACCACATTCGCTGTGAGATCGATGAGCGCCCGGAAAAGATCGGCTACAAAATTCGTGAGGCCCAGCTTGAAAAAGTTCCGTATATGCTGGTTGCAGGCGCGAAAGAGGAGGAAAATCATACGGTAGCAGTCCGCTACCGTGACTCCGGTGAGAATGTCACCATGTCAGTGGAAGACTTTGCAGAAATGCTGAAGAAAGAAATAGAAGAGCGGAAATAACCGGGAAACAGGGAGGCTGGGGCATATAACGCCCTCCTCCCTGTTCTTTTATTCACTCAATGCAGGATCATAATACGCGCCTGTGTCGTCCAGTTCATACCCATCCGGCGTGACTGTATTGGTCAGCATTGCTCCATCCGGCCCGGCATAGTACCAGCAGAACCAGCCTTTCAGCCATTGGTTTGCAGCCATGATACCATCTTCTCCAAAATAATAACGCTTTCCCTTATCCATCAGCCAGGCACTGCTTAAAAAGCTGCCATCACCCTTTTTATATTTCCAATGGTCGTTTTCCTGTATCCAGCCACCGTCTATGGTACCGTCTCCTCTGTCGTTCATAACATAAAAGGTTCCCATATTCACAGCTGCTCCGCTGGGCACCACGACGATCAGCTGAGCCTTTCCGGCATTTTTCGCATGGTAACGGATCGTATTGAGGCCTTCCTCATTCAGCACAATTTCTGCTGTTATGACGTTCATATCGGTGGTCCTTATGGCGGCGCGGCGCACCCAGCCGCTTTCCGATTTTGTGAGGATCATTTCTCCGTCAGTTCCCGCCATCACAGTCGTTCCATCATACAGGAAGGCTCCCGCCTCCTCTGAGCTGATCTCAAAGTATTCTCCCGATGTCTCAAAACCGTACGCATTTACCGGCGCCATAGCCAGGGCTGCCGTAATCAGCAGTGCCGCAAGGCATTTTCCTTTTCTCATCATAACATCCCTCCTGAACAGATAAAAATGGTTACATGGATTACATTTCTTTAATTATACCACTATTCAGGAGTTATTGAAGATGAATACAGAAAATAATTACTTTTTTACCTTATTTATTTCAAACATATCTGCCAGCAGCAGCCAGTTTGCCCGGAAGAAGTTCATAATCTGCCAGTAACCGGCTCCGGAAAGGCCGTATTCTTTTATTAAATCAAATTTTGCCTTCAGGCTTCGAACATCTTCAAACCACACTTCGTGCTGGATTCCATACTGCCAGTAACGGAAATACGGCGTCATTGCCGTCTCATCAAACTGGATAGGCACACCGTGATCAATGGCAGTTTCTATGGCCTGAAGGTTATTGATTGTCTCCGCCTTTGTTACGCCCTGCTCGTAGGGAAGAGACCAGTCATAACCGTAATTGGGGATTCCCAGGCTGATCTTTTCCGCCGGTATTTCCGTCAGGGCGTACTCTGCCACACGTCTGACCATATTGATCGGAGCTACGGCCATGGGTGGGCCATAGGTGTACCCCCATTCATACGTCATCAGCAAGACCCGGTTGGCCGCCTCTCCCAACAGTCGGTAATCGATCCCTTCATAGAGCAGCCCCCTCTGATCTCTGGCCGTCTTAGGAGCCAGCGCAACGCTTACCTGATATCCGAACAGATTCATCACCTGTCTCACAAGCTTGACAAATTCCGCATACTCCACCCGGTCCTCGGCCAGTACGTATTCAAAATCAATATCCACTCCGCCGTAGCCTTTCTGTGTCATGGTTCGCCCCAGTTCCCATATGAGAGTCTTCTGCACATCGGGACTGCGCACCAGCGTCGTCACCAGATTATTGTTGAATCTCCCATCCTCTCCCAGAGGCGTCAGTGTCAGGACAGGCCGCACTCCGGCTGCCGCAGCCGCAGTTACCATCCAGCTGTCATCAGCCAACGGGGGAACTAAGTCCCCCTCCGTCGTAAATCCATAGGAAAAGACAGATAGATCCGTCAGATAAGGGAGCGTCCAGTCCAAAGTCTCCGGGTTAATAAACGGATATGCGTACCCATTTACGTGCAGAGGGCTCTTTTCTTTTCCGTTTCTTTCATTATCCAGTAAAAGCGCCTGACCCACGGCCAGGCGATATGGATATACAATCTGATTGTCCCACAGAAGCGTACTCACGGGAATCCCGGCTTCCGCGGCTATGGAATCTACATTATCTCCGCTTTTTACAACATATATCTGCATGTCAGCATCCTTCTATCTGTATTACTACAATATATGCCTCTGGCCTCAAAAGCTGCCGAATCACAGACGATTTCCTGTCTGTGTTCCGGCAGCTTTCCCGCTGTCTTTCTTACTTATGCCACTTTGTTCTGTAAACGCTTCCCTCTGCAGAACTCCTGTACGCCGCCCTAATAATCTGAAGCGTATGTTCGGAATCCTCCAGCGTTGACAGCGGCTCTCCCGTCCCGTCCATATAGGCCAGAAACGCCTGTGCCTGATTGACAAATGTTTGATCGTACGATTCCACAGCACAAAGCCTTTCTCCGTTCACATAGAGCGCATCCGTTAAATGCATCTCTCCATCGGTTCCCAGAATCCGGATTCCGTTTAACTGCTCTGCAGCCTCGGACGCCCAGCTCTCCGTAATGACACAGAGCGATCCATCCATCATCTGCATATTGAGCTGAGCGGTGTCCTCACCCTCCAAAGCCTGAAGCCGCAGATTAGCGGTAAACGCCTGAAGCCTGGCAGGCACACCCAGAAGATAGAGCATCTGGTAAATCAGGTGGTGTCCGCTGTCGATCAATGCACCTCCGCCGGACAACGCCTTCTGCCTCCTCCAGTTCTCTGTTCCGGAGATGTCCAGAAGCTGTGCGGAAAAGAAAGAGGACTGGAGTATTGTTCCCAGCGCCTTTTCATCAAGCAGTTTTTTCATCTGTGCAAGGGGCTTCCGGTACATGAAATTATGTCCTGGAAAAAGTCTGACCCGGTTCTGCTCAACAGCACGCCTGACACGCTGATACTGCTCAGTTTCCCCTACCACCGGCTTTTCCACCAGCATGGAGACTCCGGCAGCCGCGGCCTTTAATATTTCCTGATAGTGGCAGGCAGTCACACTGCAGAGAATCACAGCATCCAGATCCCCTTTTTCCAGCATTTTATCCATACTGTCATATGGGGTTATCCGGTGTTCCTCACAGATCGCATGCAGCTTTTCCATATTGGAAAATGTACACATGCCTGCGATCTCCGCTTCCTTCTGCGCCTCAAACGCAGCCAAATGTTTCATCGCAATAAACCCGGTACCTACAATCCCTATTCGTTTTCCCATCTATAGTTACTCCCCTGTTTCCAAATTTAACAGCATTCCATCATAACCAGGAATCTCCCTTTTCCACTCCCTTCCGTTCCGTTCCCTGACAAAACAAGACCTGACTTCCGGCGTCTGATTTACAACCGCCATAACCGGTCCGTTCTTAGTCTCAAGTACTCTGACAATCAGATCGGGCGCCTCCAGCACGGAAACCAGAGCGTAGCCTTCTGCTTTAAACTGCTTTTTTATGTATTCAGCAGCAATGCAGCTCCCCGCATCTTTTACAGCCGCTCCCAAAAAGGTTCCGGTCCAGAGAATGTTCCCTTTTCCGTACTGCACCTCAGCAATGGCCGGTGTTTCATCCTCAAACCAGCCGGTAACCGTTCCCCTGCTTATCTTCATCGTCTGTCTGTAATACATCCCTTCACAAAGAACAGCGCCATCTCTATTCCAGATCGGAACCAGTCCGTCTTCGGCTCCCAAAGATATCATCTCAGCCCCAAACGCTTTTTTTAGCATCGGACATGGACAGTTAAAACTGTCTGAGTTCACCCCTTCCATGCGTATTTTGCCCATCTCAGAATAAAGACCTGCAGCTGCCTCAAGAACCACACGGCCGCCCTTACCGGCAAAATCCAGGATTTCTCTCTGTTCCTCATCGGAAAGTGACAGCGCCATCGGAACGTACAGAACCCGCAGGCCCTCATCCCACGCCGAGGCCATATAATCGCCATGGACAAACCTCACTGGTATGCCTGCCTCGATACTGGTTTGATAAACGCCGTAAATACTGTGCGCATATTTTTCTTCCTGTGCCCCTGCCGCGAAAAGAAACAGATCGGCATTTCTTGAAAGATAAATACCATTGACTGCCGGAACCGGCCTGCTTTTATCCAGTTGATACTCTTTAAAAAGCCTGGCACAGCGCCCTGCCTCCTCACTTCTTTCCGTATTTTCTCCGTCAAAGCCTGTCAGACCAAATCCGGGAGACTCCATTCCTGCCGGCTCCGGAGCATACTGCCAGTACACCACGCCCTTTCCTCCCGCCGCAACAGTATTCCAGTTCCAGATACGGATATCTTCTTTATTGGGAACCTTATGTGCCAGAAATCCGGGCACACCGGCACCGCCCTGAAGTTCTGCCTGATAGAATTCCTTTTCTCTGGACGCTGCACAGATAATTTCCGACTGGAGCATATGAGAGAGATCGTAATCGCGTTTCGTCTCTCCCATCAGCCATTTCGGAAAACTGGATAACCCGAACACATCTACCTCACGTGCGAGCAGAAATTCATCGGAAAGTTCAATTCCAAGCGCTCCGGTGCTGGATGCCCCCATGTAATCCGCGCTGGCGCTGTGGGTCTGAATCAGCTTCCCCGGCGCGCCGCGTCTCGCTGCATCTACCCGCCGTCTCAGCCATTCCGCCAGATTATATAACCAGAATCGTCTCCAGTCCATCATATCAGCATACGTCCCGAACCGAGGCGGGGGCACAATCTCTTCCCAGTCCGTATACCGGCGGAACCACGCCTCATTCAATTGCTCCAGCGACCCGTATCTGACCTTCAGCCACTCCCGAAACGCCCGTCTGGACCCCCTGCAGGCACATAGAAGCTCCTTCTTATAATCAAACATCGGCTCCAGGTGCGGTTCGTTCCACACATCAATGATTATCACACTGTTGTTATCACGGTAATGCTCTGCTGTGCGGAAAATAAAATTACATACCAGATCCGAAACTTCCGGATTATCCATGCAGAGTCCCGGCCAGCCTGCTGTTGGAAGGTTAGCCGGCCCCCCCATAGTGATTTTCTTTCCCTCTACCGTCTCGTAGAGGCAGTCCGGATACGCCTCATACAGCCAGTACGGCGCACCTTCCGGTATCACGTTGATTATCACATTCATGCCATTTTTTTCTGCAAGTTCTGTCAGCCGGTCCAGATCATCAAAGATAAAATGATTCTGCTCCCGCTCGATATCATTCCAAACCGCCCAAAGCTTTACCACATTAAATCCAAGCTGCTTCATATTTATAAAATCGCGTTCCCAACACGTCCTGTCCGGGAATGGCGGTCTGTAATACTGTGCTCCAAAATACACGTTCTGTACCTCCGTTCATTCTTTATGTTAACAATTGATATTCCATGCTCAGCCCTTAACCGCCCCGGCAGTCAAACCGCTGACGAGATACTTCTGAAGGAAAAAGCCTGCAATGATAATAGGCACCATAACAATCGTGGCCGCCGCGCTGGACTGTCCCCAGTCTACCGAAATCGCCCCTACGAATCTGGAGACCCCGACAGTAAGCGTATAGGTGTGAAGATTTGTGTACTGCATGGAGAACAGCAGTTCATTCCACGAATACTGCATGACCAGCAAAAGTGCGGACCCGATCGCCGGTGAGAGAAGAGGAAATACAATTTTCCAGAATACCTGCATTCTCGTACAGCCATCCAGTTTTCCCGCCTCAAATAAGTCACCTGGAATATCCCGGATAAATCCAAGTACCAGCCAGGCTACAAACGGGGCGTTTACCGACACATGAGCCAGTATGGGACCTACATAGGTTCCCAGAAGATGCACCTTGTCAAGGATAATATAGAGCGGAATCATAATGGTAATCGTCGGTACCAGTTTGGAAAACAGCAGGAATGTGGAAATCCGGTTTCCCCAGTTGGATTTCATGATAGCAAGCCCATAGGCCGCAAGGCTTCCCAGCACGATGCTGATAATGGTCGTCGACATGGCAATAATAAAGGAATTACCGAAATACGACAGAAAATTACCCTGTTTAACGATCTTCACATAGTGCTGAAGAGTCGGAGTAAAGAAAAACTGAGGAGGCATTTTCCGTATCAGAAGCGTCGGTTTAAAGGAATTACTCACAATCATATAGATCGGAAAGACTACCGTAAGCACCACAATCAGGCCGAACAGTGCTTTCCCGCATACAATCATTGATTTCTTCATTACTGCAGTCCCTCCTTGTGTGCTTTTGCATTATAACGGATAAAGACAATACCAAATACCAGAAATGAAAGGATCATGCTGGCATTGGATATGGTCATTGCATACCCCATGTCAAAGGTATCGAATCCAAGCTTATACGCATAAAGGCTGAGCGACATGGTGGAGTTATTAGGGCCGCCGCCGGTCAGGGCGTAGATGATATCAAAAACCTTGATGGCGTCCACTCCGTTAAACAGAAGGATGACCATATAAACCGGAATCAGCCCCGGAAGAGAGATATGGAAAAATTTCTGTATAAATCCGGCTCCATCCATTTCCGCTGCCTCGTAATACTCCCCCGGTATGCTGAGAAGACCGGAACTGAGCACCACAATAACAAAGGGAATAACCTGCCAGCAGTGAGCAATGACTGCGCAGAGCATGGCCGTGGACGTTCCCGCAAGACCCGGGAACTGTTTGGAGGTGATTCCAAACAGTCCCAGAACCCAGTAGACGAGTCCGCCATTCATATTGAACATGTATTTCCAGATCAGGCCTATGATGATGGGAGAGACCAGGAGCGGCATGGTACAGATCGGCCGGAGAATACTTTTTAACCGCCCCGTAAGACTCTGAAGCCATACTGCAATCACAGTCCCAAGAATCAAATCCCCGGCAATGGCGGCAGCTGTGAAATACAGCGTATTCCCTGCTGCCTTTAAAAAAACTTTGTCCTGAAACAGCCTGATATAATTGCTGATGCTTATGAAATCCTCTTTAAGGTCAATACTGCCCATATGATAATTGTAAAAGCTCATGAACACGCCGTATAAAAGAGGAATGAACATCACCACAAACACAACCAGGATACTGGGCAGAAGCAGGAGGACGGGCAGTAAATCCCCTTGTTCCAGTAAGTTTCTTTTCCGTTTCATTGTTATGTTACCTCCCATCCTCTTCTCATTATCTGTCAAATTGATAATCTTTGCACGTCTCGTTGTAAGACTTAATTAATGCAGCCGAATCCGTGTCCGGATCAGTGGCAATCTCTGATAAAACCGCCTGTAATCCCGTCAGCATAGTGGAGGAATCCCCTGCCGTAGGCAGAATTCTGGCGTGAGCAAGAGCTTCTGTAACCGCAGGCAGATACGGAATTTTCTCCAGAACCTCCTGGTCTTCAGCCAGCTTTGGCAAAGCCGAGATGGATCCGTTTGCCAGAGACGCTGACTTTTCCTGTTCCGGGCTTGTCAGCCATACGGCCGCCTGAAATGCTTCATCCGGATTCTCACTGTTAGCCGCCACAGACCAGCCCCAGAAATTAGCGGTTCCTACATAATCCTTGTCTCCAACACTGGGCATACCTGCAAATTTAACGGTTTCTGCCACTGCCGACTGTTCCGGATCCAGGTATGCGGAACAATTACCGGAAAGGCTGATACTGACAGGAGCCACCCCATCCTTCATCGCCTGTCCCACATCATCCACATGCCAGGTCGACGCGCCATCCATTGCGTACTTACAGAGTTCCTGCCAGATGGCAATCGCCTGTACAGCCTCATCACTCCCTAAATCAGCCTTGCCATCCTTTATAAACTCACCGCCGCAGGAATAGAGTATGGCACCGAACAAATCGACCGCCGCCTGTCCCTGCATGGCCGGAATCGCGATACCGGTCCCCTCATTTTCCTTAAACCATCTGGCGCATGCAATCAATTCGTCAAACGTTTTCGGAACTTCTCCGCCATACCGCTGCATGGCAGCCTCATCATACGCCAGTATGGAGGTCTGTGTAAAAGTCGGAAGAGACATGATGTTTCCATCAACTGTCATAGTGTCTAAAAGGCTCTGGTTATACATACTTAAATCTATTTGATATTTTTCGATGTAATCATTTAAAGGAAGAAGCCAGCCATTTGACGTGTAATCCGGGCACCACACTTCGGCTACATAGATCAGATCATAATCCCCGCCTCCGCTCTTCTGCATACTGAGCGTTTCCTTTTCCTTCAGCTTATCGTACGCCACATCGTCAATCACGATTTCAGAAGCCGTATACCCCTTTACCAGCTCCTTCTGATCGTCGGACTGGCCGCCCGACCATCTGGTCGCTACCAGTTCCACACCGGACACCTCCTGTGTCGTCTCTTTCCCGCTCTGCGCAGACTCCGCCTGTACTGCGGCTGTCCCTTTTGTTTCCGTTCCGCCTCCGCAGGCCGTAAGACTCAGTGCTAAAACTACCGTCATACCCAAACTTAATACCTTCTTCATATCTGTTACTCCCTTCCTTGCACTGTTTGTGCTATTTGTTTTTAAAATAGTTGATAAACACAGGCAGACCCAGTTCTTTCAGTGCAGCCAGCCATGCTTTCTTCTCCTCTTCTGCCGCGTCGGGCCGTTTTCCCAGTCCCTGTACAATGGCCGCCTGTACTGCCTTGGAGGCTCCCATACTGTGGTACGGCATAATTTCAAATGCTTCAATCCCCGGTTGACAGCGGTAGAACTCAGCCAGTTCACCGAAAAAGTTCTCTGTATCGTTTACCCCGGAGATTAACGGTATCCGAATTACAACCCGGCATTTATTTTCGAGAAGCAGCTCCAGATTCCGATAGATTTCATCCGCCCTTACACCGGTTAAACGGGGATATGCCTCTTTTTCCCCCTTTAAATCAAACAGGAATAAGTCCGTCAGGGGAATCACGGCATTCAGCTGTTCTACGGCACAGAAGCCTGAAGTCTCCAGACAGGTATGTATGCATTCTTTCCTGGCCATCAGCAGCAGTTCTTTTAAAAAGTATGGCTGGAACAACGGTTCTCCCCCGGAAATGGTTACACCTCCATGCCCCGTTTTCTCATAAAAAGGTCTGTCCTTTTTTACTTCTGCCATCACATCCACGGCCGTTACGCTTCTGCCGATCGTTTCCAGCGCCCCGTAACAGCAGACCTCCGTACATGCTCCGCATCGGCTGCATGCCTCCCGGTCAAACTGATGTTTTCCCATCACCATCCGGTGCGCTTTCCGGGGACAGACCTCTGCACATGCTCCGCATCCCGAACATCTGCTTTCCTTATACGAGATGGTATCACTTATGTCGTAGGATTCCGGGTTATGGCACCAGATACACCGAAGCGGACAGCCCTTTAAGAATACGGTCGTACGGATTCCCGGCCCGTCATCCAGGCAGAAATGCTGTAAATCAAAGATTTTTCCAATTTTTTTATCAGTAGCTGGCCCGTTCATAGATCTCCTTCTGAACATCCTTTTCCAGCATGACAAACCTGGCCGAAAATCCGCCGACCCTCACAATCAAATCACCGTACTCCTCAGGCCGTTTCATTGCATTCTCCAAATCGTCCTTTCCGATCACCGTAATCATCGCCTGACTGCCGCCTCTGTCGAAATAATCTTTCATGGCAGCAATTACCTTATCCTCAGATCGTTCCAGAAGCTCTTTTGTAAAACGGAAATTCTGTACCATCCCGGCATGGTTTATATGTGAAGGTTTCAGCAGGCTGTTAATCATGGAGGTCAATCCCTTTGTCTCGACCACAGATTCCGGATTATTGGCGTTGGCCGTTGCGCATCCGGACTTTCTGCCGTTTGGCATCGCTCCCACCCATCTTGCCAGTGTGGTATTCTGTGCATTGTTTATGTAAACCGGCAAATAACTCCTGAGACCAACCCGTTCCGCCTGGGCCTTTGCTGTCTCATTGAAAAAATCCTGTAAATCTACAAACATTGCATCTGCTTCCTCATGATCTACACCATATTTCGGAGCTTCCAGCATCATTTTTCTGGCAGCCGGGTAACTCTCAAAGTTATCAGCAAGCGCCTCCATCATCTCTTCCGCTGACATCCGTTTTTCGTCAAAGATCAGTTTCTTAACTGCACATAAACTGTCTGCCGCATCAACCGCTCCGTAAAACTCCAGAGTTCCAGCCAGATATTCACAGCCCCCTTCAAAAAGTGCCTTTCCCTTATCCACGCAGCCATCGTAAAGGACGGAGGCCATCAGAAACGGATGCCTGGCTCCTGTAATCTCATATTCATACGCTTCAAACTCAGCCTGCGCCTCTATATAATATTTTGCATGCTCCTTATAGAAATGGTAAAACTCTTCAAAACTGCTGCACGCGGAGAGCTTCGGTGTTTTGGGACCGATCGCCCAGCCCCCTACCGGATCCCAGCCTCCGTTTACTGCCAGTTCCATAATTTTCGCAGCATTAAGGGATCCACTGGGAGTTGCCACACTGTAGTGCTCAAACTCATATTCTCCGCATCCGAGCATGATATAGTGTTCCGCCATCTCCCTCGGCACACCATATGTACTCATGACTCCCGGTACGATCACATCATCATTATAGAGAAGCGGGTATGTCCTTCCCTCCTTAATACACTCAATCGCTGCCTTCATGACACATTCCGGTGTATCTTTATGAAACCGGAGTGTAAATTGCGGAAGAACTTCCTTTACAGTTCTGCACGCTTCAATGGCCAAAAGGCTATAACGGTCTCCCGTCTCCGGATTACGCCGGCCATATCCGCCTACAATTACGCGTCCATCCGTTTCACAGTCCAGATGATCAATCAGCTGAAAGAAATTCTGTGTAATTTTAAGTGCTTCCTCTTCCGTCAGGATGCCATGGTCAATATCATGGCAGTAGAGATCACCAAAAAACACATCACATCTGCCGATATCAATGATTGGCGTCATAAGACAGTACATCCACACCAGCTGGACTGCCTCCAGATAAGATTCCGGTTTCCGATGCTGATTAAAGTAAAGTGCATCTTTAAGCTTAAGCAGCTCCTCTTTCCGCTTTCCCTCTGCGCTTTCTGCCATATCACCAGCCTGCTTCTCATAGTAGTGCAGCATCTCCTTCAGCAGTTCAAACATCTGAACAGATGCTTCCAGAAACTGAAGCTGTTCCTCCTCAAGTCCGTTTCTCTTCATTGATGCAGAAAGTTCCTCCATCATACCCGGGATCCCCTTGAGTACCAGCTTATCAAAGTCGAGATAGCAGCCCGCCATTCTGAGAATCGGACAGGCCGGCATGGGAAGCTTATCCCACTGATCAGATATCAAGGCCTTTTTTAAATGATCCGGCATGTGTTCCATCACATAACGGTCCGTATTTTCCTTTTTCCAGAATACCAGCATATTGTTCAAATCTTCACGGTATTTCAGGCTTCCGGCGCCATTCTCCAATTCCTTCACCACTTCGTCCTCGTGAATATAGAATCCGAACCCTCCGGTCTGATGCTGAATCCCAAATCCCACCGGGCCGAACTCATGGCGTCCAGCCAGGACGTCCTGATCCTCAATCGGATGGAGAATGGCCGGATACAGGGCTTTCATGCATTCTGCTTCAATCTTGTATTTATTCCCCCTCCACTGTTTTACAATCCTGCGGTATGCCTTTGTAAACGCAATCTCCACTTCCAGATTTGATCTGGGGTGGGCCACCTTAAAATGATTCATAGCTGCCTCCTTAAATTGTAATAAATTATCCACTTTTTTCCATCATCTGCGTTTTGGGCGCACTTGACAGAGTGTGCATTTTTCACTGGTATTCTCAATAATAAACGCACTTTTTATAGATTTTTTATTTAATCTTCTTGTTTTTGAGTAATTTTGATAGCATAAATGTACCATAAAAAAAGAGCGCTGTCTTGTCTTGCCTTTCCCTATTTATTGTGCTATATTGACATATATGGAAACCATTTTTGGTAAAAGAATAAAGAGTCCGGCGATCCGGACTCTCGCGCCGGAGCGCGGTTGCTTCAGCAACCATACTTCCTTAGCGCGGAGTGCGCCTCCTGCCCGGAGGGCTTTTATGTAATAGGAGCACTTTCCTACTACATAAAAAAAGCCCTGCACATACTGCCGGGGCTCATATACATTCGACGCATTATGAAATTGATCACATCATAAAAAACTCATACTGAAAATCCATCAGGCACGAAAGGGGCCCCGCGATGAAAATTGAATTCTACAGAGAACAGGACTGGCTTTTCTCGGGTGAAGACGGCATCTGCACGAAAATCGCATTTCAGGATGCCGACACCCGTTCACACAACCACAATTATTATGAATTCTTCCTGGTAGGCGCAGGAAGCGCCACCCATCATATTAACGATAAGAAAAAGATTGTGAATACAGGAGCCCTGGTCTTCATCCGGCCAAAGGACGTACACAGCTTCCAGAACCCGTCTTCCGATTTCTGTTTTTACAACCTGCTCGTTTCCAGAGGCACTATGGATTCATGCTTTTCCTTTCTCGGCACCGGCTGCAATGCTGAACAGCTGATGGAAAACGAGATGCCTCCCTTCCGTCAGCTTCTTCCGGCGGAGTTAAACAATTTGCTTCCGTCCTTTGAACAGCTGTCTATCGCTCATGAACTGAACCTCGTCCGGTTCAATACCCTTTTGAGGGCCGCTGCCGTCAATCTTCTCACCAGCTATTTTCTTTCCTATAACCTGAAACTGTCCCATGACATTCCCACGTGGCTGGGGCTTCTTGCACTGGAAATGCAGAAACAGCAAAATTATCAGGAAGGCTTAAACGCCCTCTACCGCATCTCTCAGAAGAGTCCTGAATACTTATGCCGCGTCTTTAAAAAGCACCTGAATAAGACGCCGACTGAATTTATCAATGACATCCGCATCGCCAATGCAAAACTTGCTCTTGAATATACCAACCGGTCCATTTTACAGATCTGTGAAGAGGTGGGGTTTGACAACACCAGCCACTTCTACCATCTGTTTAAAAAGGACACCGGATTATCGCCCAAAGCATTCAGGGAGTTGTCCAGCGGAAGCCAGTACTAAATTTATTGGCATCTGCACAATACAGTACTGGTATACCGGCACATGGGCCATACTCCCCGACCGCCGTCAGGCATTATTTCCCGCTTTTTTTCTTATGCTTTGCCATAAACTCGTTTCCCGCCAGCCGGATCCCCATTTCCAGCCACATTTTCTTATCGGCCGGTGTCAGGCATTCCCCGATTTCCCTCGGGTCCATATCGGCAAAATTAAAATCACAGGACTGTTCCGAACGCTCCATTAAATAATCAGCGGTAACGCCAAAGTAATCGGCAATCCGGCAGAGCAGCTCCGATGAGATATCTGGAATCGGCTGTGATTCTATCTTACTGACGGTCTGCTGGCTGACGCCAAGTAAATCTCCCAGTAATGCCTGGGGAATTTTTTTCTGTCTCCTCAAACTATAGATTCTGTTTTTTCCCATTGTATCAATCCTTTTTCTTTTTATTGTAGCGGAAAGACTCCTGCTATATTACTTATATAATTTGTACTTTTAACTATATCTATGTGTTTTGTTGCTGATTCTTCAGAAAAAAGTAATGTGAATTTTATTCTGCCCGTTGTATAATAATGGAAAAGGAGGTTTTGACATGCAGAGTATATTAGTTTGTGATGATGATAAACAGATTGTGGAAGCGATTGATATCTATCTGACCGGAGAAGGTTTTACCGTAATAAAAGCATATGACGGCTACGAGGCGCTGGATCTGCTGGAGAATAATCAGGTAGATTTAATGATCGTGGATGTGATGATGCCGGGTCTGGATGGTATCAGGACCACGTTAAAGGTTCGGGAGACCAGCAGCATTCCCATTATCATCCTGTCCGCAAAGTCAGAAGACACCGACAAGATCCTGGGGCTCAATATCGGTGCGGATGACTACATTACAAAGCCGTTTAATCCTCTGGAGCTGGTAGCAAGAGTAAAATCCCAGCTGCGCCGTTATACCCAGCTCGGTAATATGAACCAGCAGACAGCCGGTCAGGTATATAAATGCGGAGGTCTGGCAATTAATGATGATAATAAAGAAGTCACGGTTGATGGAGAACTCATCAAGCTGACTCCCATTGAATATAACATTCTTCTCCTTCTCGTCAAGAATGCCGGAAAGGTGTTCTCCATTGACGAGATCTATGAACAGATCTGGAATGAAGAAGCGATCGGCGCGGATAATACCGTAGCCGTCCATATCCGCCATATCCGCGAGAAGATTGAGATTAACCCGCGGGAGCCGCGGTATTTAAAAGTGGTCTGGGGAGTCGGCTACAAGATTGAGAAGCAATAGGAGAGCGTATGAAAAGAAAAAAGGAACATGCAGTCCTGCTGCACATTCTTTTTGTCATCCTCGTGGTAACGGGAATCAGCATCATGTACAACAATCCCCACTACGGAGAAGGCATCAGCTGGCTTACCAATGAGACGTACGAGGATACACCGGAGTTCATCCGTCAGTTCAAGACGGACATCGACGATATCTTTAACTATATCAAATACAAAGAGGTATTTGAATCGAACGGGAAGCTGGCCTATGACAAGCCTGTCGTCCGTGTGACCACCGGTCCCGGGGAAGTACAGGAATATACCGTCGACGAGATGGTACGGATGGCCAAGTCCATGGGCTATTACCTGAATGAAAAGTTTAAGGTGGACGGCCGTTACACACCGGAAGACGGAGAACAGGACATCCGGGTGGACTGGCGCTCTTACGACCCGGACCATCAGGATTCCGAGCCCGGGGAATCTTATACCACCATGGCGGACCTGGCAAAAGAAGTGCTTGCCCATGTAGGGAATTACTATGCATTTCACTATAAGTTTATCCAGAACCCCAGCAATTTAAAATTCAGGGTATCTTTTAAGGGTGATTCTGAGGCCCCCAGGCTGTACAGCAATACGGTCATTGATAATCCCGATGAACTGAAAGCGCTGGGCCGTTATGTCTATGTAACCGGCGAATCCCTGTATATCGATACCAATTTAAATACGACGCTGAAAACCATATCGGCCCAGCTGGAAAAGTCTAATCCATACAACAACAGCAATTACTACATGATTGTGGCTGTAAACACGGCGTATCCCGTTCAGGATTCCTATTCTGAGGCGGCCAGATCCTATGACCATATGCGTCTGCTGTTTATCATCGGCCTTGTATCTTTGGCCATTGGTATCCTGGGTTGTGCCGCAAGCCTGTACTTCCTTATTAGTATGACAGGCCATATGGCTTCCTGTCAGGATGCGGTTACACTGGGAAGAATCGACAGGATCGCCACGGAAACCTGTCTGATCCTGTTTGTGGCCGCCGCCATGTGTGCCCTGTTTCTGGGAGAACACGTCGTCTACAAGGTCATCCACCTGTTTTTGTCGGAAGAACGCTGGTATTACGGGGAACTGGCCGCACGCCTGCTGATTCTCTATACCATCGGCATGATCGCAGCATTCAGCATGATCCGCCGTTATAAGGCGGGAACCATCTGGACAGGCAGTCTGACAAAGCGGATCTGCGTGAACGTCAGTCTTTATATTAAAAATCATCGTTTCACAACCCGGCTTGCATTGGGTTATATCTGCTATTTTGTATTTAACTGTGTGATGCTTGTGGCGGGTGCATTCGTATATTTTACCTATGACAGCATGGAATCCCGGATTTTAACAGGCCTTCTTGCTCTCGCACTGCTCTGCATGGACCTATGGGTTTTCCATCAGCTGTACAAGAACGCCTGGGAGACCGATCAGATTAATGAAGCGCTTTTAAAGATTTCCCACGGTGACACCAAATATAAAATCAACGCGGAGGCGTTTGACGGAAAAGAACGGGAACTGGCTGAGAACATCAACCATATCAGCCGCGGCTTAGAGACCGCACTGCAGGAAAAGGTAAGCAGCGAACGCCTGAAGGCTGACCTCATTACCAACGTATCTCATGATATCAAAACACCGCTTACCTCCATTATTAACTATGTAGATTTAATTAAACGGGAACATCTTCAGGACGCAAAGATTCAGGGTTACTTAGACGTTCTCGAGCAGAAATCCCAGCGGCTTAAGACACTGACGGAAGACCTGGTCGAGGCCTCCAAAGCCAGCTCCGGCAATTTAAAGATTGAGCTGACCAATATCGACTTTGTCGAGCTTATCTATCAAACCAACGGCGAATTCGAAGAAAAATTCCTGATACGCCATCTGGAACTGGTCTCCAGTTTTCCGGAAGAAACGGTCATCATCCAGGCCGACGGACGCCATCTGTGGCGCGTCCTGGAAAATCTTTATAACAATGCGTTTAAATATGCGATGGAACACAGCCGCGTTTACGTTGATGTCACCGCGGAAGACAGTCAGGTACTCTTTACCATAAAGAATGTATCAGAGAATCCGCTGAATATCAAAGGAGATGAACTGACGGAACGTTTCGTCCGCGGCGACGTGGCACGAACCACGGAAGGAAGCGGACTGGGCCTGTCCATCGCCAAGAGCCTTACGGAACTTCTCGGCGGAACGTTCACCATCTATATTGATGGAGATTTATTTAAAGTGCAGTTATCCTTTCCGCGTCAGAACGGAAAAGGAACTTCCTGACACGGAAACTCTCATTCCACAGAAATAAAAAAACAGGGATATTTTCTGGCATCCGCCTTTCAAAAGGCTGCCAGTCATATTCCTGTTTTTTATTTTCCAGATCTTCCCAAAATGCTTCTTTATTTAGGCGTGATCAGATGGACCCGGCTCCATTTTCCCGTCAGATACCGCATAAACGAAATGGCATAATTCGCCGCCCAGCCCATGGGAACCGCGTACCATACCGCCTGTACGCCAATCACCGGCGCAAATACTGCCGCTACAATCACGCGGATTGCAAGATTTACAAGATTGGCAATGGTAAAGACCACCACGTCTCCCGCCCCACGCAGCAGACCGTCTGTGGTCGCTTTTAAGCCGATAAACACGAAGAAGAAGGAGATAAACCGCACATATGCCATACCGGTCTGGAAAGCGGTCTCAGCGCTTCCCTCGTTTAGGAATCCGCGTATGAAAAGATCCCCCCACAGCTGCATGATTATGCAGATAACCACTGCAAAAAATCCGACCATGGCATAGCAGTAGCGATACCCCTGCTTCACCCGGTCCGGACGGCCGGCTCCGATGTTCTGTGCGGTAAAGGTCGACATGGCATTGCCGATGGCCAGCATGGGTACGATACAGATCGACTCGATCCTGGTGCCTGCGGCAAATCCGGCCATGACCGCAGAACCGAAGACATTTACCACCGACTGTACCAAAAGCATCCCGATATGGACGATAGACTGCTGAAGCGTGGAAGGGATCGCCACCCGCATCATATTGACCATCATTGTCATGTCGTAAAAATGAAATGCCTCCGTCACCTCATACGTTTTCAGGCGCTTCAGCAATATGGTGAAGGAGATCACCGCCGACAGCCCCTGAGCCATCAGCGTCGCCACCGCAACGCCTGCAACTCCCTGATGGAACCGGATTACGAAGAGCAAATCCAGCACAATATTCAGAAGAGACGAAAAGATCAGGAGATAGAGCGGTGTTCTGGAATCCCCCAGTGACTGAAAAATAGCCGCCTGTACATTATACATGAACAGAAACGGCAGCCCCACGAAGTAGATGCTTAAATATACAGAGGCATCCGCAAATACATTTTCCGGAGTATTCATCCACGTCAGGATCGACTCATTAAACAGAAATCCCAGTGTGCCGAGAAGAACGCTCAGTGTCAGGAAATTGATCAGTGTCGTGGAGATCGCCGTCTTCATATTCCCCAGCTGCTTCGCTCCCAGAAACTGGGATACGACCACCGAGCTTCCGATCCCACCTCCGATGGCAATGGCAATGAAGACATTGGTAATGGAATAGGAAGCGCCGACAGATGCCAGCGCCTCCTCACTTACGAACCGGCCTACCACTACCGAATCCATAATATTATAAAACTGCTGAAATAAATTCCCCAGAATCATCGGCAGTGAGAACAGAAGCAACGCCCTGCCCGGTGAATCGGTTATCATGTTTACTGCTTTTCTGTCTTTTTTCATACCCTTATTTTAAACCATTCCTATCCGAATATACGCCATCCGCAGATAAAGTTATTTCTCCACCAGCTGCTTAATGCACGTTCCACAACACGTCCGTTACTGGAGGACGCATCCACTACCTTTCCTCCGCCGGCCACGATTCCCACATGACCGCTTACGACGATAATATCACCTGCCTGAAGGCTGTTGAAATTCGTAATCTTCGTGTATTTTCCCACGCTTCGCCAGCCGGCCGAGGTCAGGTAACTCTGCCGTACGCCTGCCTGGTTCAGACAGTAGTAGACGAAACCGGAACAGTCAAACGCATTCGGCCCTTTTGCACCGTAGACATACGGACACCCCAGTTTGGATCTGGCAATGGACAGCAGTCCGCTGACACCGGAGCCGCCCTTTACCGTTCCGCCTTTGGAGCCGCCGCTGCCTCCGGATGAACCGCCTGAACCCGCCTTCTTTACGTTGCTTCCCGTCAGCTTATTCATGGTCTGACGGCCCACGGAGCCATCCGCGGTAAGTCCGTTGCTGCTCTGGAAAGACTTCACCGCTTTTTCCGTCACCTCACCGTAATATCCGGTAATATTGGCGGAAGATAAATAACCATATTTATTTAGCAGCTGCTGAATCCGGGTAACCGTCTCCCCCTGTTCCCCCAGCATCAGACCGTTGGCCTGTGCCTCTGCACTGTTCAGCGCCACACGGGTCGATGGCCCGAGATAGCCATCCACCACAAGGTCATTCCTTGCCTGGAACTGCTTGACCGCAGCCGCCGTATCATCCCCATACGCCCCATCCGGCGTGGTTGTTAAGTACCCCAGCTCCTTCAGACGCGTCTGGCATGCCAGAACCACATCGCTCTTCTCTCCATAGGAAAGAAAATTCGGTTTGATCTCATCGCTGTACAGGAGATTGATCGTCTGCCGTCCCACCTTGCCGTCGACATTCAAGCCATTGACCTCCTGAAGCTTAATTACCGCGGCCTCCGTATCATCTCCGAAATGTCCGGTCACCAGATCCCCGGTTGCCAGGTATCCCAGCTCATAAAGGCGGTTCTGAATTCGTTTGATGTCATCGCCGTCGACATCCTTTGAAACCGCATAGTATTTGGCGGAAGGAGTCATAATTGCATTCAGCGTCTCCGGGCCCACAATTCCGTCCTGCGCCAGATGATTCTGTCTTTGAAATGTCTTGACCGCAGACTCTGTCATCGTTCCAAAATACTGGGTCGGCTCATCATTATCCATAAATCCCAGATCCATCAGCCGCTGCTGCAGGCTTGCCACAATGGGATGTTCCACGCCATTTCGAAGATATTCCGGAACGGGATTCTCGTCCAGAACCGGAAGGTCCGGCAGTACCGGCACCGGCTCTTCTCCAATTGTCAGGATCTTTACCGGCTGGGGGCTTTTCTCAGTCTCCAGTTCGATCGAGAGGGCAGAGGGCTCCGGTGCCGTTGTCTCCTGCTCCGCACCATTCTTTTTTCCGCAGCCTCCCAGAACCGCTGCGACCGCCGCAGCCAGGAGTACTTTATGTATGAAAGATGTGTACCATCGTGCTTTTTTATTCATAAACGGGATTCCTTTCCTTTTGTCGAATCAGGTCTATTTTAGCACATTTACAGGGGAAAAGGGAAGGAAATTTATCTCATACGGGAATTTTCCACCGCTTGAGCGTTACATTTAATTTACCACTCCATTGCACAGTCAAAACCAATATGATATACTAAATAGAGTTAGATTTTGCTAACTCAGAAACCGAAAGGAGGTTTTATTATGGGTACATCTTTATTATGGGCAGCCGGTGGAACCGGATTTACATTTTTAATGACCACGCTGGGCGCGTCCGTAGTTTTTTTCTTTCGCAAAGAAGTCAATGCCTCCGTTCAGAGAATCTTTCTGGGATTCGCTGCCGGAGTCATGATAGCGGCTTCCGTATGGTCCCTGCTGATTCCAGCAATTGAGGAGGCGTCTCTGAATGGAGGCATCGGCTGGATTCCTGCTGCGGGAGGCTTTTTACTGGGTGTGTTCTTCCTGATCGCCCTCGATACATATCTCCCCCACCTTCATCCGGACTGCAGCAATCCGGGCTGTAACGAGGCGGAGGGCGTCTCTTCCAGCTGGAAGCGGACTACCCTGTTAGTCATGGCGGTTACGCTGCACAACATACCGGAAGGCATGGCGGTTGGCCTGTCCTTTGCACTGGCTGCACAGCACGGCAATGATCCGGCGCTCTATACCGCAGCCATGGCTCTCGCCATCGGTATTGGTATTCAGAATTTCCCGGAAGGTGCGGCAATCTCCCTTCCGCTGCGTCAGGAAGGTCTCTCTACCGGAAAAGCATTCTTCCGCGGCAGTATGTCGGGTATTGTAGAACCAGTCTTTGGTATCCTCACCGTACTGGTGGCGGGCGCCATAGAACCTCTGATGCCCTGGCTGCTCTCCTTCGCGGCAGGCGCCATGCTGTATGTCGTGGTGGAGGAACTGATTCCCGAAGCTCATTTAGGTGAACACTCTAACGCCGGGACACTGGGTGTTATGGGGGGATTCGTGATTATGATGATTTTGGATGTGGCACTTGGATAACTGCATCACGATCAATTTATATTTGACATCAGTAAAGGAGGGAAATCGTGAAAAAACTAACTGCTTCACATTACAACGACGCCATGGCGTATGCCCTTCTGGAACCGGAATTCAACCTCTTCCTCATCGGAGATTTAGAAAACTACGGCCTGGAGTCGGAAAACGTCTCCGTATACACGGCTGACACCTGGACAGGGGGTACGCTCCCCTACTTTATTCTGGATTACAGGAGTAATTTCCTGTTCTACAGCCATACCACAGATTACAATAAGGCTGAAGTAGCCGAATTTCTCTCCGAATTCCAGATGCGGAATCTGAGTGGAAAACGGGAACTGCTTGAACCCCTCATGCCGTTTTTAAAAGGTCTTGAGCTGGTCCCTACGTATCTGGCAAGACTTAACCAGACAGCCATTCCCGACGACCCTGCCTTTCCTGCAAGGCGCCTTCTCCCGGATGATATTGACGCGATCTACGCACTGCTAAAGCAGATAGACGAGTTTTTCACCATGCGGAGTAAGACGGAAGAGGAAAATCGGGAAGATATTCTGAATTCCATGACAAATGAAGGACGGATGTACGGTGTCTTTGAAAATGGAACGCTTGCCGCCGTAGCCGGGACCTCGGCCGAAAATTCCATGTCAGCTATGGTCGTCAGCGTCGCGACTCTGCCCGAATACAGAGGCCGCGGATACGCCACCCGGCTGGTAACCCGTTTGTGTCAGGACTGCCTTGCCGACGGCATGAAATTTCTCTGTCTCTTCTATGATAATCCGGAAGCCGGCGTCATTTACCGCAAGATTGGGTTTAAGGAGCTGGGGCAGTATGCTATGGTGAGAAGTATTGAAAAATAATCTGAATGCATAAAACCAGGAATCCGGCTTATTGAACTTTTCTGCAAAAAAGAAAGCTTCTGCAAAAGCACTCCCCGTCAAACATCTCGTTTGCGCCGGTGCCTTTGCAAAAGCTTTCTTTTCATCCGCTCTATTACTGTGTGTTTCAATTCTTAAATCTCATACTTATGTTTCAGCCTCAGCCTCGCCAGCGACCTCGCCAGCGACGCCTCAAAATGCGAATGTTCCTGGATGCTCTTACTCTGTCTGAGCTGCTCCTCGGCCCTCTCTCTGGCCTCCTCGGCACGCCTTTCATCAATATCCTCAGGACGTTCCGCAGTATCCACCAGAAGGGTGACACGGTTATTGATAATCTGTACAAAGCCGTTGCCCACCACGCCGTTAATCCATTCGCCGCTTTCATTCATCAGTCTCATCTCGCCGATCGCAACTGCAATTACCATGTCCTCATGGTGCGGCAGAACCTCTTTTTCTCCGTCTAACAGGGGGATGATGAGCTTCTGGCACGGTCCCTTAAAGAACACCTTGTCAGTTGCAATGATCTGCAGAAAAAATGTATTTGCGCTCACAGGCCCTCACCTCTATCTGCCTTCCTCGGCTCCTAATGTCTTTGCCTTCTCGATTACCTCGTCGATCGTTCCCACGTTAAAGAACGCCGCCTCCGGATACTGGTCCATCTCGCCTTCTACGATAGCCTTAAAGCCACGCACCGTCTCCTTCAAAGGAACGTACTTTCCGGCTACGCCGGTGAAATTCTCCGCCACGGAGAATGGCTGGGATAAGAATTTCTGGATCTTTCTGGCGCGGTTTACCGTGGTCTTATCCTCATCGCCCAGCTCCTCCATTCCGAGGATCGCGATGATGTCCTGAAGCTCTCTGTATTTCTGAAGGGTCTCCTGAACCATTCTGGCAACCTCATAGTGTTCCTCACCTACCACATCCGGTTCCAGAATACGAGAGTTGGATTCCAGCGGATCAACCGCCGGATAAATACCCTGTTCCACGATCTTTCTCGACAGAACCGTCGTCGCATCCAGATGGGCAAAGGTGGTCGCCGGAGCCGGATCCGTCAAGTCATCGGCCGGCACGTAAACCGCCTGAACCGAAGTAACAGAACCGTTCTTGGTGGAAGTAATCCTCTCCTGTAACTCGCCCATCTCCGTCGCCAGTGTCGGCTGATAGCCAACAGCGGACGGCATACGTCCGAGCAGCGCGGACACCTCGGAACCGGCCTGAACGAAACGGAAGATATTGTCGATAAACAGCAGCACGTTTTTATGCTCCTGGTCACGGAAGTATTCCGCCATGGTAAGCCCCGTCTCCGCTACACGCATACGGGCTCCCGGCGGCTCATTCATCTGACCGAATACCAGGGCCGTTTTCTCAATAACACCGGACTCTCCCATCTCGGTCCATAAGTCATTTCCTTCACGGGAACGCTCTCCAACACCGGTAAAGATGGAATATCCGCCATGCTCTGTGGCAATGTTATGAATCAGCTCCTGAATGAGGACCGTCTTGCCTACACCGGCGCCTCCAAACAGACCGATCTTTCCGCCCTTCGCATAGGGGGCCAGAAGGTCGATAACCTTGATTCCCGTCTCCAGGATCTCCGCTACCGGGCTCTGTTCCTCAAATGACGGCGGATCCCTGTGGATGACCCATTTCTCGCCTTCCTTTAACGGTTCGCCGTTGTCAATTGTCTCACCCAGGACGTTAAAAAGGCGTCCCAGTGTCTGCTCGCCGACAGGAACCCTGATTCCCGAACCGGTGGCCGTTACTTCCATATCTCTGCAGAGTCCTTCGCTGGAAGCAAGCATAATGCAGCGCACGGTATTATTTCCCAGATGCTGGGAAACTTCCATTACGCAGCGTTTTCCGTCATTATCTACCTCAAGGGCGTCCTTTATGCACGGCAGCTCCACGCCTTCCTCAAACTCCACGTCTACAACAGGCCCTAAAACCTGCACAATTTTTCCTTTATTCATAATCTGTTTCTCACAGCTCGTGAGGACTCCTCCTCTCTGTTATTTTTTCTTCTTCTTTTTTTGGGCCTTGGCTCCGCTGATTACCTCAGTGATCTCCTGGGTAATGGCAGCCTGGCGGACCCGGTTATAGGTAATTGCCAGTTCATCCAGCATATCCTGCGCACTCTTCGTGGCAGCCTGCATGGCCATCATTCTGGAATTCTGCTCGCTGGAGTAGGATTCCACCAGACCGCCATAGATAAATCCGGCTATATAGTTTGGTACGATGGCATCGATCACCGCCTTGGGCGATGGCTTCATCGTGATTTCCTCTAAATGGATGTCGATCGGTATGCCCTGGGGCACGCTGAAATTAGACTTCGGAAGCGGTAAAAGCTGCGTAATCTCGGCCTCCATCTTCATTGCATTGACCATTCTGGTATAAATCATGTATACCTCATCCAGTTTCCCGGACAGGAAATAATCCACGATTTTCTCCTCAATGATCCTCGCCCGGCTCATATTCGGGTTTTGCACCGTATACCGGAAATCCTGCTCTACCGGAATCCCCTTTCTCACAAAATACTGCTGGCCCAGCTCACCGACCACGAACAGCATGGGATTGCCGCCCTTGTCGATCTGTTCCTGCACCAGCTTGAATACGTTGTGATTGTATGCGCCCGCAAGGCCTTTGTCCGCGGTTACCACGATATATCCGATCTTCCTGTCTTCCGGCCTAATCTGCGGCCTCGTATCGAAATACGGGTCCTCTATCTCCGGTGTATGCCTGACAATTCGGGAAATGGTCCTCTGGAGCGCATAGAAATAGGGTTCTGTATCGGTTAAGTTTTTTCTGGCCTTTTTAAGCTTTGACGAGGAAATCGTATACATCGCATTCGTAATCTTCATCGTACTCTTGATACTGTTCATCCTGCTTTGTATCTCTCTCGCATTTGCCATATCTTACACCTGCTTCTGTTTATTTGTTTCAATTCACATTTCGAGTTTGCAGATCAACTCAAAATGATGCCATTGTGTTCTGTTTAAATTCTTTCACACCGTCTACAATGCTCTGCTTCAGCTCGTCGGAAAGAACTTTCTTCTCTTCGATCTCCTTCACGATTTCCGGATACTTCTGCTCAAAGAATGTCAGCATTTCCTTCTGGAAGCCCTTGATCTTTGACACTTCCACATCGAGAAGAAGCCGGTTATTAGCGGCTACCAGGCTGATGACCTGATCATGTAAGCTCATCGGATGGCAGAGCGGCTGTTTTAACATCTCCGTCAGTCCCTTGCCGTACTGGATCATCTCCTTTGTCGCCGGATCGAGGTCCGAACTGAACTGGGTAAATACTTCCATCTCACGGCACTGCGCCAGGTCGATACGAAGGCTTCCTGCCGCCTTCTTCATAGCCTTTGTCTGAGCCGCGCCGCCGACACGGGATACGGAAAGTCCCACATTGACCGCAGGTCTCATACCGGAGAAGAATAAATCGCTCTCCAGGAATATCTGTCCGTCCGTGATGGAGATAACGTTTGTCGGGATATATGCCGAAACATCTCCGGCCTGTGTCTCAATAATCGGCAGCGCCGTAATAGAACCGCCGCCCTTTTCCTCACTCAGCCTGCTGGATCTCTCCAGAAGCCTGGAATGCAGATAGAACACGTCGCCGGGATACGCCTCACGTCCCGGAGAACGCTCCAGAAGCAGAGACAGCGCACGGTAAGCAACCGCATGTTTCGACAAATCGTCATAAACAATCAGCACATCTTTTCCCTGATACATAAAATATTCTGCCAGAGCCGTTCCGGAATAGGGTGCGATATACTGAAGCGGCGCCGGTTCACTGGCCGTTGAGGACAGAACGATGGTATAATCCATAGCGCCATACTGGCTTAATGTGTTTACCATCTTTGCAACGGTGGAAGCCTTCTGGCCCACTGCCACGTAGATACAGATTGTGTCTTTGCCCTTCTGATTTAAAATGGCATCGATGGCAATCGAGGTTTTACCGGTCTGACGGTCACCGATGATCAGCTCACGCTGGCCGCGGCCAATGGGGAACATGGAGTCAATGGCTAAGATTCCAGTCTCCATGGGGACCGAAACGCTCTTTCTGTCAATAATACCCGGCGCCTCATTCTCGATCGGGCGGTAATCATCGGACTTAATCTCGCCTTTTCCGTCAATGGGGGCGCCCAATGCGTTGACAACCCTTCCTATATAAGCGTCGCCAACCGGGATACCGGCACGTTTCTTCGTTCTCGTAACCTTACATCCCTCTTTAATCTCTTTATCTGAACCAAACAGGATGCAGCCGATGTCATCCCGTCTGATATCCTGTACCATACCTTTTACACCGTTATCAAAGATAACGATCTCGCCGTACATGGCGTGGTCAATTCCATAAATCGTCGCGATTCCGTCACCGATTCCGATGACTGTGCCGACCTCCTGGTCTCTTGCATGTACGTCATAATCTTCAATCTCGCTTCTTAAGATGGAAATAATCTCATCTGAATTGATTGAACCCACGCTTCTCACCTCCGCATCAATATTTGCTCTAACTGTTTCATACGTCCTTTTATACTCCAGTCTGTCTCCACATCGCCGGTGCGGATCACAAATCCGCCGCCCAGACTGGAATCCTTAACAAGGCGGAGTTCCACATCCTGTTTCTGGTATTTCTTCATCAGCATCTGCTTAATTTTCTTAAGCTGCTCTGCGTCCGGCTCCGTCACGTAATACAACGTCGCTCGCAGACTGCCTTCCTGTTCGCATGCATAGGCATGGTACGCCTCGAAGACGTCTTCGATTAAGTCCATGTCCTGATGTCCACAGAGCACCTTAAGAAAATTCCTCAGCTCTGCCGGAAATACCCGGTCAATGACGCGGTTTTTTTCGCTTTTTTTCACCACAGGGCTCACGAGGGCTTCCTTCAGCTGGGGTACCTCGAGGAACAGCGCTTCCGCATCTGCCACCATTTCCTTCGGAACCTTCCGCTCGTAAAGCACCTGTCCGTAATTATTTGCTGCCTGCGTCATGAGAATCACCTGCTTCTGCTATATACTGGTCGTAGAGTGCCTGGTTCTTCCTGTCATTCATCTCGCCCTGCACAACCTTTGCAGCGGCCGCAAGTACCAGACCTGCAATCTGCGCTTCTGCTTCCCTCATTGCCTTTTCCTGGTCCGCATTCGCTGTCTTGTGGGCATTTTCAATGATTCTGTCAGCCTGTTCTCCGGCTTCTTTTATCATGCGTTCCTGTACGGTCTTCGCCTCTGCCTTTGCCTCTTCCACAAGCCTCTTTCCTTCTTCCGCCGATGCCGCCAGTTTCTCTTCATACTGACTTTTAAGCTCAGAAGCCTGAGACTCGGATTCCCTGGCATTTGTGATGCTTTGATCCACCATAGCCTGGCGCTTATTCATAATATCCATCACCGGTTTAATCAGGAAATGCTTGAGCAGAAGATACAGGACGATGACATTGACGATGTTCCACACAAGGTTAAAATCCAAACGTAACATCGAAATCGCCTGCCTTTCTATCTATATTCTTAACGTTTTGTCTGTCAGGCATTATTTTAAGAATAAGATGATTAACAGAGCAATAACGAAACCGTAAATAGCAGTTGCCTCGGCAAGAGCACAACCAAGTAATAAGGACTTGCTGATCTTTCCTTCTGCCTCAGGCTGTCTTGCGATTGCGTCTACTGCCTTTGAAGTTGCCAGACCAATACCTACACCTGCGCCTACACCTGTTAAAACTGCGATACCTGCACCAATAGCTGTTAACATAATAATTATCTTCTTTTCTCTTTTTAATTGTTTTGATTACTCCAACACTTTGGTTACTCCACTGCTTCTTTGATAAAGAGGGCAGTTAAGAATACGAATACATACGCCTGAATGAGTCCGTCAAAGATGTCAAAATACATGCTGAACGGAATCGGTATGATTGGCGCTACGAGCTGCTTAATCAGCTCCATGACTACAAATGAACCAAGCACGTTGCCAAAAAGCCGCATACATAAAGACAGCGGTTTGATAAAAATTTCCAGAATATTGATCGGAGCGATAATCGCTACCGGTTCTGCAAAGCTTTTTACCCATCCCTTAAGTCCCTTCTTATGGAAGCCCGCGTATTCAATCAATACGATGCTCATAAGGGCAAGTGCCGCAGTCGCATTCAAGTCCTTGGTTGGCGGTTTAAAGCCGATTAAGCCGATCAGATTCGCAACGCCGATATAGATGGCAACGGATATCAGATACGGAATATATCTTCGCCCTTCTTCTCCAACCAGATCATCAAAGAATTTGTAAATGCCGCCGATTGCCACTTCCAGCGCCAGCTGCTTCTTTCCGGGATTCTCCACCTTTAAATTTCTCACCAGGCAGATGGAAAGTATGGTCAGCGCCGCCATGATAATCCACGATACCACTACGGATTCAGCGATAGGAATTCCACCAAATACCGGAATGGTAAATACCGTTTCGCAGTTAAGTTCTTCCATTAACCTCTCTGCCAAATCCTCCGTAATGCTCACTTCCTTTCATTAAGACTTTCTAATACCATTATAATACTTGTACTCATATTTGTACATTAAGTATACCGTGTATCATACTTGCATCTGCAACAATTGTCAACTTTTCCGCCGCTTCTTAACAAATCGTTAATGAGACTAATTGTTTGAACATTTGGAACAATTTTCCCGGAGTTATTTCTGAAATTCTTATTAAATTTTTAAGGAAATTATGAAGGAATTATGAACATTATTAATTTGAACCCCATTTTTCTTAATTTTATACCAAAAATCATTTCAGTATTTTGTGAAATTTGACCGTGTTTTTTTTGTGTTTTTTATTTCCATCGTCATTACTACCTAAACGTTAAGTTAATATTCTGCAAATGATAGATAAAAAGGCTATCCCCATGGGACAGCCTTTTATTTTGACCATCAAAACTTACAAATGGCTCATCTATGTTTTTTATAATATTTTCGAAAAACTCTTCTTATTAAATAGCTTATTCTCCCGCCTTAAAGTTATAAATTGGTTTTATCACCTGTAAAATTTTTACCGTGGAATCGATGTAGTTCACAATATCATCCATGGCCTCATTGTACGTTCCTTTTACCGTTTTCATCTGTTACCTCTATGCCCTCTTTCCTGTTACCACCTTGCTTTTTTTACCGATTTTAACGCCCGATGCTTTATACTGGCTGCATCCGGCGCAGCATCCCTTTTTATCTGCATAAAGCCCTCTGGCGCATATGCCAAAGCCCATATAGTAAAGACATACTTCTTCTTTGACCTGTCTCATTGTCATCCCTCCTGAACTAAAAAAAGAGCCTCCCGGCTCTTCCAACATCTTTCCTATTCCTGTCATTGTCTCTTTCTCTGATCCTGTCGCTAAAATCCGCTTATTACAAGCGGCAGGATGTCAAATACTTCCTGTAACCCCTGTGCATTGCCTGAATTCCTGTATCGTCCGTCCCGGACGCTTCACATTCCTCCGGCTACACATCAGGCAGTTCGTTCACCTCTCATTGGCGGACGATCAGGATGGACCAGTTTAAGACTCAGCCGGCTGGCTGTTGGTTGAAACCGTATGATATCATCTGTATGCAGCTGTATGATATTTTGTGACTGTATGATCTGTGTTTGTATAAAGAATGAATAGCCGCGTTTCATCGCAGGTCCTCCTCTCTCTTTTCTTTCGATTACAGTATTCCTCACCATTATGGCGTTTCCATTACTCTATCATGGAAGGTTATGGAATGCAAGGGTATGACTGGAAGTGTAAGGATTATGTAAGGATTCATAAAGATACCGCTATAATTGGAATGAGGACTTTCACGCGCTTGCGGTTTATGGTATGATAGAGACAACGCAAAAACTAATAATAAGGAGGTTTCCCATGGGAGAAATGATTTCTTCATTCGACGGAACAAAGCTTTACTTTAACAGAGAAATGCCGGAACAGGCAAGAGCTGCTGCCGTCATTGTGCATGGACTCTGCGAACACCAGGGGCGGTATGATTATCTCGCAGATCTTTTCCATCAGGCAGGCATCGGTACATACAGATTCGACCACAGGGGGCATGGCCGTTCCGAGGGTGAACGCACGTATTATGATGATTTTAATGAACTTCTGGATGATACCAACGTAGTCGTGGATATGGCGATTGCAGATAATCCGGACCTGCCAGTCTTCTTAATTGGTCACAGCATGGGGGGATTCACAGTAGCATTATACGGGGCTAAATATCCGGATAAGAAGCTGCGGGGTCTCATAACCAGCGGCGCTCTGACAAAAGACAACGGCGGACTGATTACCGGTGTTCCAAAAGACTTGGATCCCCACACCCTTCTTCCCAATGAGCTGGGAGCAGGTGTCTGCTCTGTAGCCGAGGTTGTAGACTGGTATGGAAAGGATCCCTATAATACTAAAACCTTCACAACGGGTCTTTGCTACGCGCTCTGCGGGGGACTCGACTGGTTTAGTGGAGCTATCCGGGACTTTACCTATCCGGTGCTTATGCTTCACGGAGAAAAAGACGGACTTGTAAGCGTAAAAGATACTTACGATTTCTTTGCGGAAGCGCCGTCCAAAGATAAACAGATGAAAATATACGGCGGTCTTTTCCACGAAATCTTTAATGAATACTGCCGCGATGAAGTGATTGGAGATGCGATCCGGTGGATCGAACAGAGAATATAAATTCGTACAGGGCGGCTAAAACAGCCGCCCTGTCTGTTAGTGAACTCCATTTCCCCATTTGCGATACCATTCCTGTACACGGCTGCAGTCTATTCCTATCATTCCGGCTGCATCTTCCGCTGAGAACCCCCTGTCATACATATTTTTAGCTGTAATTACAGACCGATTTTCATCTCCCCGAATGATACCCATGGCCTCACCCGTTTTAATTCCTTCTGACAATCCTTCTGACAGCCCCTCCATTCTGCCATCCTCAATCATTCCACGAATCGCTTCACACATATTGATCTTCCCGCCTTTCTCCCTGTACCGCTCTTTTACTTCTTCCAGCTCCCTGGATTCCGTCAATGCACTGATTACATCATACGCGTCTTCCGCAAGTTCCTTAAACCGTTCTTCATTCTGAAAGGTAAACCTTTTTGCAGCATTCTTATCCGCTGCCTTTTGGATAAATCCAAATACCTCTCTCAAATCCGTCCGGAACCTCTCTGTCTTTTCAAAATGCCTGACTTCTAAAATATGTATCCGGTAATTATTAAGCATTCCCCTTATTTCTTCCGGAATTCCGGTTAAATCCAGCATCTCATATAACGAACCGGCCCCCCGCCATGGTTCTGTACCATAATACAGAACGATGGTAAAAACCGCTTTCAGCCGATCCTCTTTTCTGATTCCTCCAAGAAATTCTTTAGAAGAAAGCTTTTTTAGCCTTCGATTTTGTCTTTGAAGCGTTCGAAGCTGTTCATCATATCCTGCCGCATCTTCCAGCATAATCCGCACCGGCATTCCATAATGAATCAGATTCTGATGTTCCAGGCCAACGATTATAAAGTTCATTCCAAAGATTATCTTCCTAACGGCATCCCGGTATTTTTGAATGGTCACCCACTCCTTAAACCGCCCAAGCAGTCCGTTTATCACAGGATTACCACTCACTATATCTTCTGCTTTAACAATCTGCCGGCCATTAAATATATATGCATTAATCAGGTCTGCATACCGGTACTCATCCTCGAAATACTGTGCCAGCGCAACATCACACTTTCCCATGTTTTACCTCCTGTTCCTGCTACAGTTCACCGGATCAGAGAAAAACCTTTTATTACGCTGTCGAAGACGCTACAAATACAGCCCCACGGCCTTCGGGAGCATTTCTTCTCTGTCATTAAAGCATATAAGGGATCTACTGGCTGAACTGCCCGAACTGGCCTGGTTATGGCCTTGAATACTAGATTTTTGACTTTTATTTTTAACTCAAACTCTTTTTATACCTCAACAAAAAGTATATTTTATCCATTTATAGAGTATCACAATTCAGTCTCTTTTTCAAGCATATTTTTACATATCAGTCAATTAAAAAAGAGTCCCTTCTGCTCTGACTCCGTTCAAAAGAGTAAGCCCACCAGGCGCCGGCTGTCTGACTTCTTACAAAAAGGCCACAGAAAACAGCGCCGCCCTCTGGCGGCTGCTGTATCCTGCGGCCCTTCTATTCATGTATTCAATGGCGTTTTACAAAACACCCTTCCTTCATGATCACCTTCATATTCTCCACGCAGATGTTCCTGATATTTTCCAGTGGATTCCCGTCAAGAACCAGTAAATCAGCACTCTTGCCTTCCTCCAGTGTACCGGTTACGTCATCAACCTTCAGCATCTCAGCGCCTACTTTGGTAGCGGCAACGATGGTATCCATTTCGCTGATGCCTGCACACTCCACGAAGGAGTACATCTCACCCATTGCGGTATAACCGTATGGCGTCAGACTGGAGCAGAAGGAATCAGAACCAATGGTAAGACCAATGCCTTTCTCTTTTGCTCTTCTTAAGTTAGCGTAAACACGGTTTAATTCTTTTTCCACGACATCGCTGCCCTCGAATTGATCATGGATTTCCGGTACGTATGTCGGCGGATATGTCTTAAACCATTCGTGTAAGAACTGGATCGTCGGGCAGAAGTAGATACCTTTTTCCGCCATGATATCAAGACACTCGTCATTTAAAGCCTGGCCGTGGATAATCAGATGAACACCGGCCTTTGCGCAGTCTAATGCACCGCCAAAGCCTTCACAGTGAGCCCACACCGGGATTCCCACCATATTGCATTCGTCTACGACCGCCTGGATCTCTTCCATGCAGTAATGCTGATCCAGCTTCTGGTCCCAGCGCCAGATTCCGCCGCCGGTTGCCCAGATTTTAATTGCATCAGGGTTATCACGCAGTCTTCTTCTCACTGCTTTTCTTAAATCCCACGGCCCGTCGATTCTCTCTGCCCACGGATGGCCCAAATCATTATGCTCTTTTAACAGTTTATGGGAATCTCCATGGCCTGCTGTACGGCAGAATCCAAGACCGGTACCGACAACACGGGGACCTTCCATGATTCCGGCTTCTACCATATCGCGGATTGCAAGGCCGTTGCGTCCGATCTCGCCAACCGTGGTAAGGCCTGTTTCCAGACATTCGTGCGCCTGCTGAACAGCTACAACAGCCTTCTGCTCAACACTTTCCAGTACCCAGTCACTGTCGTCATCCGTTAAGTTTCCGGAGAAATGCAGATGAGTATCGATTAAGCCGGGCATTATTGTCTTTCCTGAAATATCGACGATTTCATACTCCGGTCCAACTTCTTTTCCCGCTCCCGCATAGGCAACTTTTCCGTCCCTGACCAGAACCAGGGAATCCTTAACTGGCTCCGCACCGGTACCGTCGATCAGCAGTCCGCCGACAAATGCGGTATCTTTTAATTCTTTCTTCATGGTAAAACCTCCTTTAAGTGTTTGATATATTATTTTTTCTGAGAAAACATTTTTAAAATGAGACCAACGATCAGCCAGCCCGCCACGATCAGCCACTCTACCGGCTTTAAGGCCGCCGGGCTCATCGGAATAACCATCAATGCGATAATAATGGAACCAGCCAGACAGGCGGCTCCGATTCCCAGCCTGCCGCCAGGTACTTTATACGGTCTCGGAAGGTCCGGTTCCGTCGTCCTCATGCGAAGACAGGCAAAACTTACCATGGTACAGGAGAAAATAAATGCCAGTGCGGATACATTGGTCAGAGGAACCAGCATTTTCTTTCCCAGAAACGGTCCGACGATGGTCAGACAGGCCAGAAGCGTATTTGCCATTTTGGGAGCACCGCTTTTGGGATCGATTTCAGCAAATTTCTCAGGAAGCTGGCCTTTTCTCCCCATTGCCAGCATGATTCGGCTGGTGGCTCCATAAAAGGAGTTCATCGGTCCCATCGGCCCTAAGGTTGCGATAACCAGCATAATGACATACAGGATCATATTGATGTCTCTTAAGCAGGCCAGAGCCGGAACGGAATTCTTTACAAAATCGGACCACGGAATAATGGTTCCGAAGGAATAGATACAGATCATGTAGAAACCGCCGGCAGCCAATAACGCCATACTGATCACCTTGCCGAATTTATTCCAGTCAAGGCCCTCCGCCGCTTCCTCTGCCTGCTGCGGAATCGTATCAAATCCAGCATAGAAGAACGGTGTCATAACAAGAACGGATACGATTCCGGCAAACATATTGGTCGCACTTGTCGAAGATCCCGCTCCTTCCACCTGTCCGAACGCAGGTAATATGTTGTGCGGGCCGCCCTTTACAAAGGAAATGGCCATAGCCAGAAGCATGCCTCCCAGCAGCGCCTTCGTCAAAAACGCCTGCAGCTTGGCAGCGGAACTTGCACCTTTAAAATTCAGGAAAATCACGTAGCATGCAAAGCCCAGCGCGATGATGGTCGGGAACAGATAGACATCAGCACCCATAATGGTATAGAGCTTTACAGACCGAAGAAACGGCAGCATGTCGCCAAACATGTCAGAAACAAGCGTCGAGATTGCGATTGCCTCCCACGGACACAGGATACCGTTTCCAAGTGCCAGAAACCAGCCCGTTATGTAAGAAACATTTTTGCCAAAGGTTCTGTCGACATACTCGACGATTCCTCCCGATATCGGTATCGCTGCCGTCAGCTCCCCGAATACCGCGCCAATCGGAAGCAGAAATAAAGCGCCGATAAAAAATGCAATCATTGCAGCGACAGGACCGCCGCCGATAATCATCCAGTCACCAACCAAAAGCACCCAGCCCGTCCCGATGATCGCGCCGAAACCGATTGTGAAATAGTTCCAGATGGATAAGGTTTTCTGCATACCCGGCCCTTCCGGAGCTGTCTGTTTGGAACCAGCCATAGAATTAATTCCCCCTTTTATTTGGTATATGTGTCACTTGACAAAAGCCATTTTAACTCTTATGATTTTATAGTCAATTGTCTGTGCACAAAAGACATTTTTCATGTCAGAAACGGCACCTGTTTCGTTAATTTTGATCTGTTCGCCCGGCGAATTGGTTCAGAGAGGAGAAGCTTTATGTATAAAGTTGCAATATGTGATGACAATCCGGCAGACTTACAATTAATAACTGATTATCTGACAGAACCAGAATTTCGTTATCCGCTGGAACTGTTCTCCTTCCATGACGGCGTAGAGCTGGCTCATGCGTATCAAAAGGAAGGTCAGTTTGATTTAATCATCCTCGATATGATGATGGACCGGTTAAACGGGATCGAAACAGCGCTAAAAATACGAAAAGTGGATCAAAACGTTGCCATTCTCATCGTAACGGCAACTGTAGAATACGCCATTGAAGGCTATAAGATCAACGCGGCCCGCTACATTGTAAAACCGGTATCAAAACGGGAATTTCAAAAGATTACCAGGAATATTTTTGCCTTCATTGATAAAAAGAGAGGGGCTTATTACCGTTTTCCCAGCAAAAGCGGAACTACCGTCATCTCCATGGAAGATATCTTCTATTTTGAGTCGGACATCCGTTCCATCCACATCTCTTCCAGACAGGGTGACTATACCTTTACCGGACGGATCAGCGCTGTGGAAGAGCAGACGGAAGGCCATGGATTTCTCAGGGTCCATAAGAGTTTCATTGTAAATCTAAAGCACGTTCACAATATTTTTAAGGATTCCGTAACATTAGATAATGGAGAAGTGATTCCCTTAAGCCGTCACCGCCACAGGGAAGTAAATCAGAAATTTTTAGATTATATGGAGGAGCAGATCATATGACGGTCTATTACCAGCTGGTGCTGGACACGATTCTTTCCTGTGCCGAAACACTGATTCTGTTTCAGATGTACCGCGCTTTTTTAAGGCGTAACTCCCGCCCCAACAAATACTATTATCTGGGGCTTTTTTCATATTTCGTTTTTCAGCTTGTCACGTACGCCGGCCGCTGGCCCCTGTTTTCGGCCTGGATCTACTATCTGCTGTTTACGCTTTTGCTGGCATGCCTCTTTTTCGCGGATACACTTCAGATTAAAATTCTCGTGACATACCTCTTTGTCACCCTGCATTATTCGTGTAAACTGGCCTGCTCCACATTTTTTATGGCATTAAAGCACGCGGATCTGCCGTCGGTCCCCTCCCACCTCATTCAAAGCCCGCTGTCACAGATCGCTGCCTGCATCGTTTTTATTCTGTTTACCTGGCTGTTCATCTATTTCCGCAGCATGCGCCGCCACAATAAATACAACCTGTATTCCGCCATCACCTACTTAGCGCCGGCCGGAATTCTCTTTATCGTCATTCATCAGTTCTATCTGCGGACCGCCGGTCAGACCGCTCCGTTTTATCTGTCGGAGTCCGGAATATTGATGTGTACCTCCTTTGCACTGTTCTATCTGATTGATAAGACCGAGATGATCGACGAAGCCAGTGAGCGGAGTCTGATGGCCTCCAAGCTGCTGGAACATCAGAAAGATTATTATAAGAGCGTGGAGAAGTCTCAGCATGAAGTGGCAGCCATGCGGCACGATCTGAAAAACCATCTGCACTGCATCGCTTCCTTTATCGAACTGGAACAGTACCATGATGCACTTCATTATATCGAAGAGATTTACGCGAATTCCAGGCACCTGTCTTCTACCGTTAACATCGGCAACAATCTGATCAGCATTCTGCTGAATGACGCGAAAGAGAGGGCCTCTCAGAATAACATACGCATGACGGTAAACGTTATGGTACCCCCGGATTTACCGATTGACAATGTAGATTTATGCGTGATTCTGGGTAATTTACTGGACAACGCGCGGGAAGCATGCTGCCGTATGGAAGGCAATGAGGAAGACCGTTTTATTGAGGTGGAAATTGTATTCAGGAAGTCTTTTCTTATTATTAAAGTAACCAATTCCTTTAACGGTCAGTACATTCTGAAGGAAAACCGGTACGAAAGCGTCAAAAAGGACCAGCATTTCTGCGGTATCGGCCTCTCCAACGTGCGCACCACGGTAGAAAAGTACGATGGAGAAATGAAGGTCACCCCCAATGAAAAGGAATTTGTGGTTACAGTGATGTTAATGCTGCTGGGAAACTGAAAGGCCGGACCGCCGCAATCCCTTCTTCACCTGAAATACAGAATAAAAAACCAGGAAAGAGAAAACAATCCGAGTTTCAGCAAGATTGTTTTTTCTTTCCTGGTTTTTTATTTTTCCATCATCCCACAGTCTGTCCTTCTTCCATATCTTCTATTAAAGAAAGAACATTTTCCAGAGAGCAGAACCTGTCATAATCAAAGCAAAGGCATAGCTGATCACCATACAGACCTGAAGCACCCGCGGAGTCTTTAAGCCGGCATTTACATCCCTGCGGAAAATCAGGCGGCAGACGAAGAATCCGCCGAATGGTGTGGCGACTGCCGTCGCAATATTGGCAATAAAGATCAGCTGGGTGGGGGAACCGCCGTAGCTGTAACAGATGACTGCCGCAAAAGCGATGCAGAGAAGACAGCCCCAGCGGATAAACTTTGTCTCCAGTCCCACTGGTTTATCAATACCCGCTGCCAGCAGTACCATCCCACGCTGCGTATTGCCAAGCAGTGATGAAAATCCCGCCGCCAGCAGTGCAATACCCATAACGACCGGCGCCGCTTTTCCTAAAAACGGAATGAGAAGGTCGCCCAGCTGAGCCGGTGCCTTTATAGCCGTTCCCGTTGGATGCAGCACAATCGCGCCAACCAGTACAATGGCTCCTGATATCAGGATAACGGCAGCAACATGGGCAATAGCATCCGCAAGCATGATTCCGTTAAATAAATCTTCTTTTTTCCACTTCTTTTCAACGCCGAGATACGTTCCGTAAATACCGGCGGTGATGGCTGCATTGGTACTTATGTACGCCAGTGCTGTCGTGAGGCTGCCTTCCGTAACCGTCCAGTGAGTCAGCCCTTTTCCAAGTTCTCCCCACGCCGGCCCGCCTGTGGCAGCCAGTGTGGCATAAAAACAGACAATCATTCCAAGGATACACAGAGTAATCAGCTTTTCCACCTTGGAATAAACCCCTTTCGTGAAATAGCATACCAGGATAATCGCAATCATAATAAGGGATCCCAGCTTCCAGTTCATTCCGAAGATCAGATTCATACCGGCTCCCGATCCTGTTATATTTCCCATTGTAAAGAACAGGCACGCGAAAAATGTAGCCATGCCGACAATGACCGCCGCCCCTTTTCCATAGTAATGGCGGATGGCATGAATCACCGGCATTCCCGTAAGCATGGAGATCCTGTATGTCGTCAGCATGAATGTAATGCCCATAAATGCAATGGGAACGACAAGCCATATCATTGAGTATCCATAGTTGGATCCCAACATCGCAGATGTGGTGATATTTCCGGGCCCGATTACAACCCCCGCCAGAATGATACCCGGACCAATACGTTTTAACAGTTCCAGAAATGATGCTTTTTTGACTTTTGTCTGGTCAAATGCTTCCCCCATATCTTCACCTCTCCTGCAAAAGGCGGCACCGGCTGCTTCCGGCGCCGCCTTTCACAATCCTTTCACTTCTCTGAAATTCTCTGTTTTTTGTTACTGATTACTGAAACTGGCTCATGTCCACCTTTTCCATGCCGCTGTTCTTAAGCCCCAGTGCGATCCAGTCTTTTTCCTCCTGGTTCAGCGGAAGCACCGGTTTGCGCATTAAACCGCTGGAGAATATACCTCGCTGTACAAGAGCTTCCTTCAGCCGCGCATGGGCCTCGCCGGATGGCTGACCGCCGCCGTAAATAGCCTGTGAAATATGATAGATCCGGTCGGACCAGTCCTGAGCCTCCTTTAATGTGTGCTTATCCGGATTAGCAAATACCTCGCGGGCCGGGCAGATGATCTCCGGCACGCAGCCTGCAAATCCGATTAAAGCACCATCCATGCCCGGGAACCAACTGACACACAGCGTCTCATCGTGGCATGTAATTAAAGAAATATCCGGGCATTCCTGACGAAGAAGGCGGACGTCGTGTTCATAGATGGAGGTAACGCGTGTTCCCATCTTGATGCATTTTACATGATCGATTTCCCTGCACATCTTAATCAGTGTCTCTACCGGATAAAATGCCTTGCTGGTAGCCGGATAGAGGTGGATGATGATATCGATATCCGCGCCTTCCGCCACATCCTTCACATACTCAAACGGTGCATCCGCATGCATGCCAAAGCGCAGCCACATGTGAGGAGGCATTAACAGGATTCCGTCAGCTCCTGCTTCCTTTGCTTCTTTTGCCATCTCAATGGATTCTATAGTATTTTCACAGTTGACACCGGAGATGATGGTCATAATATCACCGCATTCCTCACTGCAGATCTCAACCACACGCTTCCGCTCCGCACGGGACAGACCTGTAATCTCGCCTGTGTGGCCGTTGCATACCAGCCCCTGGATTCCCTGATTATAGAAAGTCTTCATCCAGCGAAGGTAAGCACGGAACTCCGGTTCATTGATTGTATAGTCGTCATTTAAAGGTACGGATACCGCCGGGAAGATTGTTTTAAAATTTTTTACTTTTGCCATAATTTTATTCTCCTTTTTATTCAATAAGCTTTCTCTGTTTTCTTCATTCTGATTTTCATCTGACATAACTGCCTGCCCTGAACCTGCTTCACCATCGCGCGCTGGTGTTTCGGCTCCGTTTATGCAATCGTTTGTATGTCTGTAGCTCCTTTATACCATACTGCAGGGCGACGGTCAATAGATACGGGCTCACCTGCAATTTATTGCATATGACCTACAAAAATTTGCACAAAGTATAGTTTAATATGTTTCAATCCAATATTTTTGTATATATTTACCCGTTTTTTCAATAAAACAGGCTGATATGTATCAGCACATCTGTTCCCAAATGTTTCTCCTGTAATTCTTTAGCATTTTGCTTGTATTTCGCTTTCATCTGTATTATATTGGTATTATAGGCAAACGATTGTATATGATTTTAAAAAACAAGGAAAAGGATTTGATATTATGGCTACATTAAAAGATGTTGCAAGACTGGCCTGTGTTGACGTAAGCACCGTTTCCCGGGCGCTTAACAATACTTCCTATGTTCATCCGGACACGAAAGCCCGGATCTTCGCGGCCGTAAAGGAATTAAGCTATCAGCCCAACGTTCTGGCCCAGGGGCTGCGGCAGGGCAAGCGCCATACGATCGGGGTCGTAGTACCCCGCCTTCATCTGACGCTGTTTGCCGATATTACCCAGAGCATTGAATCAGAATCCCGAAAACTTGGATATGCAACGCTCATCTGTCACACAGAGGATGATCCGCTGATTGAAAAAGAGTGTCTGAACCGTCTGCGCAATGGTTTCGTGGATGGCATTATCATAGCCGGTACAGGACGCAATGGCCACCTGCTGCGGGATATCCACGCCGGAGGCATCGCAGTGACCCAGATTGTCCGAAAACAGGAAAACAGCATCAGCAGCGTCATCGCCGATTACGATGCCTGCGGCTACGATACTGTCAAATATCTCTATTCCAAAGGCTGTCGGGAAATTGGCCTGATTAACGGCACCACAAGCCTCGCCCCGTACCGGGAACGTTATAACGGCTATCACCGGGCCATGGAAGAGCTTGAACTTACAGAAACCTGTGCCACCTCTCCCATGCCGGGCAACAACTTTGAATACGGGTATCAGTGTACCGAAGATCTTTTGAACCAGAATCCGCATCTGGACGCCATCATGGCAGCCGTGGATATTCAGGGGATGGCCGCGATCCGCGCCCTAAAAGACAGAAAAATCCGCGTTCCGGAGCAGATCCGGCTGGTAAGCTTAACCGGTCACTCCATTGGCGGACTCTTAGAGACAACCATGACATCACTGGAAATTCCCGCCCACGAAATGGGAGAAAAAGCGACACATATGGTCATCGATGAAATCGAAGCGCCTTCCGACAGCAAACCGAGCGTACAGCACCTGGTGTTTTCTGCATCGCTGGTGGAAAGGGAAAGCAGCTGATCCTATATCGTAAAAATAATCCCGTGACACAAACGAGAATCCTGCTGAAAGAATTCTCCGCCTGCGGCGGGCCGCTTCATTGAGGTAATTCCCTGCCGCTTCCGGCAGTTATCTGTAAAACGAAATAAAAGCCCCAACCCCGCAACTCTCTGTCTGCAAAATCGGAACTTTTTCGTGCGCCTTCAGGGACTCGAACCCTGGACAAATAGATTAAGAGTCACTAACTCATATTGAAATTAAAGAAAGGGAGGTTAAATATGGCAAGTTTTAAGAAGAGAACAAAGAGGTTAAATATTAATATTCCTGAATCGTTGTATGACAGTTTAGATAAAGAATCCGTCACTTCAGGAATAACAAAGTCTATGATTGTAGCGTCTTTACTCTTTGCTCATTATCGTGATACAGTAGGCACTTGTCAGGGGAAAGAGGAAGATTTTTAAAGGCTGTAGGCAGAGCCGAAAGCCTTTGAAAATACTCTCTGACCTTGACAAGTTCAAAGTGTCATAATGTGAGAAAGCGACGGAGAGGGGCGGTTTTCCCCTTTCCGTCGCTTGATTACATGAGGACACTCGACAGGCCAGTGCGCTAGAGCGGTAGTCAGTTTATTTATACTGTTTTTTTGATTCGATTTCTTTTATTAAATTTTCCTTTTCTTGTATATCATTTTTTGCAAATATTATTTCTTCTGGTTCGTATTCACTGTTTAACATTGGTTTGATTTCCATATACGTACCATCTTTTCTGTTATTATCAAATGCAATATCATCTATATATTCCATAATATCATCAGGTTGACATTTTAAAAATTCACATATTTTATCAATTATGTCTGATTTTATAACATCACCTTTTGATAGCTTTGCAAGTGTTCCTGATGACATGATTTTAAGTAATTCTGTTTTTTTCATACCACGTCTATTTAATAAGTCAAATAATTTATAATATCTAATCATATTGTTTTCTCCTTTTTTTTAATTATATAGTACAAAAAAATTAGTGTCAATATATAAATATTTACGTTTGTAAATTTTTTATTGACATTTATTTGTGTTCGTGATATTATATTTATAATCTTAAATTAATATTTACGAAAGCGAATTTATTTATTGAGAGAAAGAGGTTGATACTATGAAATACTTAGATAATAGATATGTAAAAGTGCTTAGTTATAAAGATTTCGATATCTGCATTCTTAAGATAAGCTGTCCGAAAAAAGGAGACCGCATAGATTATGCAATTGATGATGAGCGGTTTTCAGGACATTATTTTAGTCTGCTTAATGATGCTGTTAAAGCAATAGATTTGCAATACTAATAATTTAGTGAGGTGTATGATGATTGATTTTAATGAAAAGGAATTTTACAGCTATGTTGACAGATTAAGTAATAGTGAATTGTTGAAAGAAACTATTTCGCTTCGTGATATGTTAGGTGTCCGTTATCTGACTAATTCACCGCTTGTTGATATTCTCGGGGATATGGAAGGAATTTATCTTAATGAATCTTTTGTAAGGTTTGCGTGTGCGGTAGATCGTGGATTGATTCCTGACTGTCTGTTTGGTTGATTTGTGGTTATTGTCTGATTGGTTATGTGGTGATAGAGTGCGGCCCTCTGACCGCTTGGCGGCAGGGGGCGCCCTCCACTACGTATCTGTTATTTATTAATCTAAGGGGGTGCTTCTATGACAAAGTTAGATTTTGAGTTACTTAATTACATTCAGACAATTCAGAAGGAACTGGATTACAGAACAATTGTAGAAAACTTGGCAATCGACCTAATTACTCAATGCAGATTTAGCGATGCTATGAAAGTATTAACTCTTATATAAACACTCTTATTTATATAACGTTTAAAAGTTTATTTTGTGATGCAGTAAAAAAAATTATCCACTTCCGTTTCTTCGGTTGTGGGTTTACCCCCGTCCAGTAATACGGGGGTAGTAAAACCAGAAAGGAAACAAGGAAACTTATGTTTATTGGCGATTGTGAGACATTGGCAAACGGCCTGTATTTATCGGTCGACTGGCTTTCTTTTACCGTTAAAGACGGAATGTCGTATCTTGATGTTGTATCGTATTTTGGTTTGCGTATGGAGGACTTCCAGACTGGCTTAAACGGACGCTATGGTTATAAATCCCGTATTCAGCATACTATATGTCCTATTCATGTTTTATACGACGGTAACGATGATATGGGGGTTCATGTTGATGTCTCTGGCTCTGCTGTCGGTTATTTCCTGAATTCTTATAAAGAAAAGAAAACCTGTGATATGACTCCTTTCGGTGAACTGTCTTATTCTGTTGAATCCTTTGATTCTACGGTTCTTTCTGATCTTTTAAAGGATATCATGGATAAAGGCCAGTTGACACGGCTAGATCTGGCTGTTGATGATTTTGGCTGTTGTTACTATTCCTTAGATGAACTGACTGATATTTTTAATTCCGGTTTGTATGTTTCAAAGTTTAAAAAATGGAAGCTGAATATAGAAAAAGGCAAAGGGAATACGACGGGACATACAATTTATTTAGGCAGTCGTGCCAGTGAAATTATGTTTCGTATATATGATAAAAAGTTAGAACAGAACTCGAAAAAGGATTGTGATTTCGTTAAAAATCCTTGGGTAAGATGGGAAATAGAATTGCATAAGGAGAGGGCTTGTGCGGTTGCTTTGTATCTTATATCCGGAAATAACCTTTCAAATACAGTAATTGGTATTCTGGCTAATTATTTACGGCTGATCGAGCGTGATAATGAGAGGGATTCCCGTTGTTCGACGTCTGATAAATGGAATGATTTTATCTGTGGTATTAGTAAACTTAGCCTGTATCAGACTGTTTCTGAAAAAACACTGGAAGATAAAAAAGAATGGCTTATAAAGCAGGTTGCACCTACAATTTCAGCTATTTATCGTATTGATGGAGATTTAAGTTTTATCTATGATCTGATTGAAAATGGTTCGTCTCGTATATCTGCTGAATTAAGGCATTTAATACAGCGTGCTTTGGAAGGTGCTTTATATGACGCTTAACGATTGTTTAAATGAATTTCTATTACAAAAAAAATTAGATGGTGTTGCCAAAAATACAGTTCACAATTATAAGGCTACGTTATCGCTTTTTATACGCTTTGTAGGCTCTGATTTGCCCTTGGAATCGCTTTCATATAGTTTAGTGTCGGATTATATACTTAAGCTGTTAGACGGCACTACGTCGAAAGGTACGAATTCATCTTATATTCGCAATATTAAAATATTTCTCCGTTGGGCATATACAGAATATGGACTTTCTTTTAATCCGTTAAAAATTAAAGTCCCAAAGTCTCCAAAGAAGAACGTACATATTTATTCTGATACTGAGATACAGTATATATTTTCACTTGTTGAAACATCGGTTTCATGGATTACAGCCCGTAACCGTGCTATCATTGCCTTGATGCTTGATTCTGGTTTAAGACAAGCTGAGGTTTGTTCATTGCTTAAATGTGATGTTGACAGGGAACGTAATGTTATGAAAGTAACTGGTAAAGGCTCTAAGGATAGAATGGTTCCGCTCGGAAATGTTTCAATACAGTTATTAGATGCTTATCTTAATCAGTGTCCTTTCACTGATTCACCTTATGTATTTTTAGATCGTAGGGGAAATGAGTTATCCGGTAATGCTGTTCGTCTGTTTGTTTATCGTTTGGAACGGAAATTGCCATTTAAATTTTCATCACATAAATTAAGACATAACTTTGCTACTAATTTCTGTATTGATAATATGAAAGAAAAGGGAAATACATGTGTCTACGATTTAAGCATTTTAATGGGTCATGAGAGTATAGAAACTACTAAAAAATACGAACATTTTGCACATGAGTTAATCGCTGTAGAGAATAGTATCTCACACCTCGATAATGCTCTTAAAGCCTTATAAAACAAGGTTTATCTGGTCATAACACGAAATAAAAGCCCCAACCCCGCAACTCTCTGTCTGCAAAATCGGAACTTTTTCGTGCGCCTTCAGGGACTCGAACCCTGGACAAATAGATTAAGAGTCTACTGCTCTACCAACTGAGCTAAAGGCGCTTCTCTTCAGTTTTGTGTGCCTGTCTCGGTGACACGTGTGTTATTATATAACTGCGTTTGACAAAAGTCAACCCCTTTTTTACAAAAAATTTACAGCTCTTTCATAATTATTTATTTTTCTTCTTTTTCGGGGAGGAAGTACCGAGAATTTTGTTCACTTCCACGAAGGATTTCTTCCATTGCAGTGCCTTCTTGTTGAGCTCTGTCTTATCGCTTGTCGCCTGGAGAAGTTTTACGGTTACCTTGTCTTTCATTCCCATATGGACCGCTCCTGTCATATCCTGTTAACGTTATTCTATGACAGGAGGGTCCCGGCGTGCCAGTCCTTTTCTTTAATTCTTTTTCTTTATTCGTTTCTTTTTCGCTCTGCCACCAGCTTGAATATGGCATTTCCTATGGAGGAAAACTTCTCCTCATATTCCGTCATAATATTTCCCCCGGCCATATCGGAATGGTGCAGATCATACGTATACTCTCGTATCTCCCAGCCCGCTGCCGGTATGGACTCCAGGGAATAATCAAACAGTCCCCGGTTGTCCGTCTTAAATTCTACGACGCCATCCGATGCCAGAATCTTATCATACACTTCCATAAACGGTTCCGACGTCAGGCGCCTTTTCGCATGGCGGTCCTTGGGCCACGGATCTGAGAAGTTCAGATAAATTTTCTTTACCTCACCCGGGGCGAAAATCTCGGAAAGCTCTCTCGCATCCACACACATAAAGTAGATATTGGAAAGCTCCATCTCCCGGCGTTTCTGGATGCCTCTCAGGAGGACGCTGCAGTACCGCTCAATGCCAACATAATTGATTTCCGGATTTTTGGCGGCCAGCTCCATAATAAACCGGCCCTTTCCCATGCCTACTTCTATCTCTATTGGATTATCATTCCCAAAGACGCCGTTCCAGCGCCCCTTCTTCTCTTCCGGATTGGAAACCACGTAAGGGCTGTTTGCGATCTCTTCCTCCGAGCCTGGAATATGGCGTAATCTCATATCTATCTCCTCCAGTACCTGTTAATTTTTCGTTCTGATTGTACCATACAATACGATCCGAGCGCAAGTACAGGCCCATTTGACAGAAGGATCATTCTTGTTTTGGGTTATTTTTTACTTTTCTCTTACAAATAAAAAACTTCAAAATAATAGGTGCACAATTAGAGATAATCTAGTATAATATCTGTATATTGGTATACGATCGTTTTTTGCAAAGGAGGAAGCATATGGGAACTACAGACAACAACACCTGGACCAGGATCCAGCAAAGTGTCCGGGAGACGGAACGTCTCATCGGCCAGAAGCAGTATAATCTGGCCATGATCAAATCCCGCCAGACACTGGAATTTATGGTAAACTGCCTTGGAGAAAAGGCTTTGATTGTAGATGGGGATCTGGCAGACAGTATTGACCAGCTGTTCGAAGGGCACTGGATATCACAGGCCACGAAAGACCACTATCACAGAATTCGGGTACTCGGCAACAAAGCTGTTCACGACGGAAATGACAGCCCTTACGATGCGAACGAAGCGTTCCAGCTTCTTTCCCAGGAAGCTACAGCCTTTGCAGATATCTATAGCGGCAGACGCCGCAGTACCACGCCCACCAGGCCGCAGCAGCGCCCGGCCTCAAGATCTTCACAGCCGGCTCAGAGAAGCACCGGCCAGAGGAGCTCGTCTCCCCAGAGAAGCGGCCAGCGAACAGCGCAGAGACCATCTTCGGCGAACCGGAGCAGACGACGCTCAAAGAAAAAAGGATTTGATCCCTACGATCTGTTAAGACCGGCAGTGATCTTCCTGATTATCCTCGTTGTCGTTCTGGCTGCCATGGGGCTCTTTAAGCTGTTTGGCGGTAAGGATGATAAGAAGGAGACAAGCGCTCCGTCCACTTCACCGGAAGTTACCACAGAAGCGACTGCAGCTCCGGAACCGGCTACAGAACCAGAGCCCGCCACGGAAGCGCCTATGATTTATAAGACCACGGCAACACCTAATCTGAATGTCAGAGCCGAACCGTCAACTACCGGCGCTGTGTTAGGAAGGCTTGCCCCTGGTACAGTGGTTGATTTCGTCCAGACTTATGATCAGCAGTGGTCGGTTATTATGTTCGAGGGCAAGCAGGCCTATGTATCCAGCCAGTATCTGGCCGCAGAGGAAGCACCTCAGCCATCAGACGCCGGTACAGAAGCGACAACTGCAGCCCAGTAAGCTCTAAAATACAGAATCACGGTACGATCCATGACTCCGCGGAAAACGAATTATTTACGCGGTGCAGACAGACGTCATATGGCGGCTATGTCTGCACCGCGTTTTTTAATAGTGAAACGTATACTCTCTTCCTTTCTTTTTCTTTCACTGATTGAACCTTCCATGATTACCCAGAAAAGCTGATTTTTGATAATTTTTCATCAAAAAAATGAAATAATATTGAATTTCCATAATTTTTAATGACCTATTTCTAAAATTACTATGGAAAATTTTTAAATTTGTAGTATGATTATAAGTTGAAACTTGTGTATTTGCAGGTTTTATCATAATCAGTCATTCCACTAAGCTCATGAGAGACCTCATTATGCCCGATCATAAGGGATACGCTGAATGGATGTGACAGGAATTGCACGTAAGCGGCCGCAAACGCCCGCCAGGTGCTTATAGGAAAGAGGAGGGCAATATATGGATACTGTGATTGAAAAGATATCCGAGATCGAATCTGCTGCCACCGGGATTATGGAAGATGCCAACGAACGAAAAAAGGCATTTGCCAAAGAAATGGAAGAACGGACGGCAGCTTTTGATGCTCAGCTGGAAGCTGAGACGAATAAACGGATTGAAGAACTACGGGCCAGAATGGAGATCGAGATGAACGAACGTCTCGAGAAACAGCGGAACGATTCCCAGAACGTCCTTCGCGCAATGGAACAACGTTACCAGGAACATCACACAGAATATGTGGAGGAACTATTTAAAAAAATGATAAAGGAGTGATCATATGGGAGGCCTGCTATCCTACAGCGGCATCACCACCAAGGTCCGGGCCATGGAGAGCCATCTGATCACCGACCGCCAGTTTGGCGAGATGTCCACGCTTGAATCTGTATCTGACGCAGTGGAATACTTACGGAGGCTGCCCGCTTACGGCATGATTTTTTCCAATCTGGAGGGAGTCGACTTACACCGGGGTGCCATCGAACAGCGCCTGATACTGTCTCAATACCAGGATTTTGCAAAGCTCTATCGTTTTGCGAATCTCTCGCAGCGCAAATTCCTGGATTTATATTTCATGCACTATGAGATCGATATCCTGAAAAAATGCTTCCGCAATGCTCTGGGCCACCAGAAGCCTGAAATAGACTTATCCGTATTTCAGGAATTTTTTGAGAAGCACTCAAAGCTTGATCTAATAAAGCTGTCTTCATCGGGAAGCGTACAGGAATTTATCTCTAATTTGGACGGGTCGATCTATTACGATTTACTGACCCATTTAGATGATGTGGAACATCCCTCCCTGTTTGATTACGAGATCCATCTGGATCTTCTGTATTTCAAAACCATCTGGAAGGTCAAGGGAAAGTATCTTTCCCGAACAGAACAGAAGCTCCTCACCGACTGCTTCGGCAGCAAACTGGACCTTTTAAATATTCAGTGGATATACCGTTCAAAAAAATACTATAACCTGCAGCCGGCAGACATCTATGCACTGCTCATTCCCATCGAGTTCCATATCAGGAAGGAGCAGATTACAAAACTTGTGGAAGCCGGAACGCTGGATGAGTTCTTCCATGCGCTGCAGACAACCTACTACGGCAGACTGGAAGATATGGATGCCTCGGATCAGACTGAACTGGAAATGCTGGCCGAGGAAGCGCTTAACAAAATTTACAGTGCCACCAGCCGCAAGAATCCGTATTCCATTGCCACACTGAATTCATACCTCTATTTCAAGGAGGAGGAGATTCAGAAGATTATTACCGTCATAGAGAGTATCCGTTACGGCGTCAGCCCGGATGAAATTCTCTCCTATGTGGTAAAGAACCAGTAAAGGGGGTTACTATCCGTGATAGAAAAGATGAAGTTCTTAAGTATCACCGGGCCCAAAGAAGACATCGACCGGGTCATTGACACGTATTTGTCCAAATACGAGATCCATTTGGAAAATGCACTGTCAGAATTAAAGACGGTAAAAGACTTAAGACCATATATTGAGATTAACCCGTACAGGGACACATACCAGCGTGCCGCTGAGCTGGTGGAACTGCTTCCGGCCACAGCGCCGAAGACCACAACCACCGCAGTTTCCATTGAAGAGGCCATCGGCACTATTGAAAAACTGGACGCGACGGTGAAGGAGCTTACGGAAAAAGAAGCCGTGCTCACCGGTGAACGCGATTCCTTACAGGAATCCTTAGACAAGGTAGTTCCCTTTACGGGGCTTAACTACGATTTGAGTTCGATCCTGCATTTTAAATACATTAAATTCAGATTCGGACGCATTTCCCACGAATATTATAAGAAGTTTGAGAGCTACGTCTATGATTCCATCGATACTGTGCTCTACAAATGCCGTGAGGACGAGGAATACGTCTGGGTCGTCTATTTCGTGCCCGAGACCATTTCCAACCAGATTGACGCAATCTACTCCTCCATGCACTTCGAACGTTTCTTCCTTCCGGATGAGTACGAGGGCACGCCGTTAGATGCCATTCACACCCTGGAGGACAAAATCTCCGCGCTGCAGGCGGATATCGACAGCATCCACAGACAGATGGCCGAGGTCCTGGGCAGTCAGCACGATAAGCTTCTGGCCTCCCATGACAAGCTTTCCACTTTCTCCACCAACTTTAACGTCAGGAAGCTGGCGGCGTGCACAAAGCAGAACGTCAACACCTTCTATATCTTGTGCGGCTGGATGAGTGAAAAGGAAGCCAAGGCGTTCCAGAAGGAGATCTCAAACGATGAAAAGACCTTCTGCATCGTGGAGGATGACCACAACAATATCATAAGCAGACCGCCGACAAAGCTTCATAATCCGAAGCTGTTTAAGCCGTTTGAAATGTTTATCCAGATGTACGGCCTTCCGGCCTATAACGAGATCGACCCGACCATACTGATCGGCATCACCTATTCCTTCCTCTTTGGCTTCATGTTCGGAGACGTGGGACAGGGACTCTGTCTCCTTCTCGGAGGCTTTCTGCTTTACCGGTTCAAGAAGATGAATCTGGCGGCTATCATCTCCTGCTGCGGCTTCTTCTCCACCATATTCGGCTTCATGTTCGGCAGCGTGTTCGGCTTCGAGGATATCATCGGCGCTGTATGGCTGCGCCCTATGGAACACATGACGAATCTGCCGTTTATCGGTAAACTGAACACGGTATTTATCGTGGCCGTCTCCATCGGCATGGGGATCATCCTGCTGACCATGGTGCTTAATATCATCAACAGTCTCCGGGATCATGATCCGGAAAAAACATGGTTTGACACCAACGGTGTGGCGGGTCTCGTGTTCTATGCGAGCCTGGTTCTCACAATTGTATTATATATGACGGGCAATCCGGTACCGGCGACCATTCTGTTAGTCATCATGTTTGGGATTCCGCTGCTCATCATGTTTTTCAAGGAACCGCTTACCCATATTCTGGAAAAGAAAGCACAGATCATGCCGACAGGCAAAGGCATGTTTGTGGTTCAGGGATTTTTCGAACTGTTTGAGGTACTGCTCAGCTACTTCTCCAACACGCTTTCCTTCGTCAGAGTAGGCGCTTTCGCAGTGAGCCATGCAGCCATGATGGAGGTTGTTCTCATGCTGTCCGGCGCGGAAGCCGGCAGCCCCAACTGGGCGATCGTCGTACTCGGCAACTTGTTCGTGTGCGGCATGGAGGGCTTAATCGTGGGCATCCAGGTGCTCCGTCTTGAATATTACGAGCTGTTCAGCCGTTTCTACCGAGGAACCGGCCGTGCATTTAAACCATACGGAAAGACAAATTAAATAAAATCGATCAGGAGGTATCTTATTATGTCAACTTTAGTCAAAATAACCTTAGCAGCAGCTTTATTCTTAAGTATCGCAGTTCCTTTCGGCGCATTTGCCATGGGTGAGAAATCCAAAGGCCGTTACAAAAAGGCGCTGGGTGCTAACGCCCTCTTATTCTTCGGCACTCTGATGGTATCCGCAGTCTTTATGTTCTCCGGCAGCGCAGCGGCTGCTGAACCGGCTGCCGCAGCTTCCGGCGTGGCAGGCATGGGATATTTAGCTGCCGCACTTTCCACCGGTCTGGCCTGTATCGGCGGTGGTATCGCCGTATCAGCCGCTGCATCCGCAGCTCTTGGCGCCATCAGCGAAGATGGTTCCATCCTTGGTAAATCACTGATCTTCGTAGGTCTTGCCGAAGGTGTTTGTCTGTACGGTCTGATCATTTCTTTCATGATCTTAGGTAAGTTATAATCGATGAAAATGTATTTAATCAGCGACAACATCGACACCTGGACCGGCATGAGGCTGGCCGGGGTGGAAGGTGCCGTCGTCCATGAAAAGGCTGAGTTAAAACAGGAACTGGATAAAGTCCTGGCCGACAAGGAGATCGGAATTGTTCTACTGACAGAAAAATTCGGACGGGAGTTTCCGGACATCATCGACGATGTAAAGCTGAACCGGAAGCTGCCCCTCATCATAGAAATCCCCGACCGCCATGGTACCGGCCGCAAGCCGAACTTTATCACAGATTATGTAAACGAAGCCATCGGATTAAAACTATAGGAAAGAGGTGGTCATCTTGACAACTGAGGAAAAATTACAGCATTTCCTGGATTTCTGTATGGAAGATGCGAGAAACCGCAGTGCGAAGATGCTCGATGAATATACCGCCGCCCTGGAACAGACCTTTGAAGAGCATCAGGCAGATGCGAGACGGAGAGCCGAACAGCAGGTGGAACTGGAAAGCGAACGAATCGAACATGAGACGAACAAAAAGCTTTCCCTGGAGCAGATTGGCATCAAACGGGAGCTCGGACATAAACAGGAAGAGCTGAAAGACAAAATTTTTGTGGAGCTTAAGGATGTGCTGGAACAGTACATGGAAACTCCCGAATATTCACAGCTTTTGGAGAAGCAGATCCGCCACGCCAGAGAATTTGCCGGAAACGAATTCTTTACGATCTACATTGACCCGGCGGACGAGACGAGACTGAACCGTCTGGCGCTCCACAACAGCGCCGACATCCGCGTGAGTGAGTACTCCTTCGGCGGCGGCACACGGGCCGTCATTCCATCCCGCCATATCCTGATTGACAACTCCTTCCAGACAAAACTGGAGGAGGCAAGACGGGATTTCCGCTTTAACTTAAAGGATCTGGAGGGAGGTATCACCAATGAATAATACTGGCACAATTTCCGGTATCAACGGCCCTGTTATCTATTTAAAGGGCGACCCCGGATTCAAAATGAATGAAATGGTTTACGTCGGCAGGGATAACTTAGTCGGCGAGGTCATCGGTCTCACCTCCGGGCGCACCATCGTCCAGGTATACGAGGAAACCAGCGGATTAAAACCGGGAGAAACGGTTACGGCCTCGGGTTCACCGGTTTCCGTCACACTGGCTCCCGGCATTTTAAACAACATATTCGACGGTATCGAGCGTCCTTTAACCGAGATCGCAAAGACCGGCGGCGCCTATATCGACCGCGGCGTCCATGTGGACTCCCTGGACGGCGAAAAGAAATGGAACACCCACATCACCGTTAAAAAGGGCGACCGTTTATTCCCGGGCTCCATCATCGCAGAGGTTCCCGAGACCCCGGCCATTGTCCACAAGGTCATGATTCCTCCGGACATGGAAGGCTACGTCCTCGATGTTGTTTCCGATGGTTCCTACACGATTCACGATGAAATTCTGACGCTTCAGCTTCCGGATGGTTCGGAGAAGAAGCTTACCATGACACAGAAATGGCCGATTCGAGTACCGAGACCTACCCTTAAGAGATATCCGGCTTCCCGGCCCCTGATCACCGGCCAGCGTATCATCGATACCTTATTCCCGCTGGCAAAGGGCGGCACCGCCTGTATCCCCGGCGGTTTCGGTACCGGCAAGACCATGACCCAGCACCAGATTGCCAAGTGGTCCGACGCCGATATCATCATCTATATCGGATGCGGCGAGCGGGGCAATGAGATGACCCAGGTTCTGGAGGAATTCTCCGAGCTGATCGACCCGCGCTCCGGCAATCCGTTAATGGACCGCACCACGCTGATCGCCAACACCTCCAATATGCCGGTGGCCGCCCGTGAGGCCAGTCTTTACTCCGGCTTAACCCTGGCGGAATACTACCGCGACATGGGCTACAACGTGGCCATCATGGCCGACTCCACCTCGAGATGGGCGGAGGCCTTAAGAGAGCTGTCCGGACGTCTGGAGGAGATGCCTGCCGAGGAAGGATTCCCGGCTTATCTTGCATCCCGCTTATCCGCGTTTTACGAGCGCGCCGGCATGATGCAGAACATGAACGGAACGGAAGGCTCCGTCACCATTATCGGAGCGGTATCCCCGCAGGGCGGCGACTTTTCCGAGCCGGTTACCCAGAACACCAAGCGTTTCGTCCGCTGCTTCTGGGGCCTTGACAGAAACCTGGCAAATGAGCGTCATTTCCCGGCGATCCACTGGCTGAGCAGCTATTCCGAGTATCTGACCGACTTAGCCCCATGGTATGTGGAACATGTGGACAAGAAATTTGTTGATTACAGAAACCGTCTCGTCTTCCTGCTGACACAGGAGAGCAGCCTGATGGAGATCGTCAAGCTGATCGGCGGCGATATGCTTCCCGACGACCAGAAGCTGATCCTGGAGATCGCAAAGGTAATCCGAATCGGTTTCCTGCAGCAGAACGCGTTCCATAAGGACGATACGTGTGTTCCAATGGAAAAGCAGTTTAAAATGATGGATTTAATCCTCTATCTCTATAAAAAGTCACGTTCCCTCGTCTCCATGGGCATGCCGATGTCCGTGCTCAAGGAGGACCCGATTTTCGATAAGATCATCTCCATCAAGTACGATGTACCTAATGACAGACTCGACATGTTTGATGACTACAGGAAGCAGATTGATGCCTTCTATGAATCCGTCATCGAGCGCAACGCATAAGGAGGCGGCATAAAATGGCAATTGAATATTTAGGCTTAAGTGCTATTAACGGCCCCATGGTCGTTTTAGAGGGCGTCCAGGATGCGGCTTTCGATGAGATTGTGGAAATGACTGTAGAGGGACGGGAAAAGAAAATCGGCCGTATCATCGAGGTTTACGAAGACAAGGCGATTATTCAGGTTTTCGAAGGGACGGAAGGCCTGGCTTTAAGAAACGTTCATACCAGACTGACCGGCCGCCCCATGGAGCTGGCGGTGTCTGAGGATATGCTGGGCCGTACCTTCAACGGTGTCGGCGAGCCCATCGACGGACTTGGCGACATCAGCTCCGATATCCGTCTGGACGTCAACGGCAAACCGTTAAATCCGGTTACGAGGGAGTATCCCCGTGACTATATCCGTACCGGTATCTCGGCCATCGACGGCCTTATGACGCTGATCCGCGGCCAGAAGCTGCCGATCTTCTCCGGCAACGGACTTCCCCACGACGATCTGGCGGCCCAGATCGTAAAGCAGGCATCGCTGGGCGACGACGCGCAGTCCAGTGAGAAGTTCGCTGTCGTGTTCGCCGCCATGGGTGTCAAATACGATGTGGCTGACTTCTTCCGCCGTACCTTCGAGGAAAGCGGTGTTTCCGACCACGTGGCCATGTTCATCAACCTGGCCAATGACCCGGTCGTTGAGCGTCTGATCACTCCAAAGGTGGCGCTTACGCTGGCTGAGTATCTGGCATTTGAAAAAGGCATGCATATTCTGGTTATCTTAACGGATATGACCGCTTATGCGGAGGCGCTCCGTGAGGTATCCTCATCCAAGGGTGAAATTCCCTCCCGAAAAGGTTATCCCGGCTACCTCTACAGCGAGCTGGCCGCCATCTATGAGCGCGCCGGCATCGTAAAGGGACGCCACGGCTCCGTGACCCAGATACCGATTCTCACCATGCCCAACGACGATATCACCCACCCGATCCCCGACCTTACGGGATATATTACGGAAGGGCAGATCGTTCTGGACCGGAACTTATACGGCCAGTCCATCTATCCGCCGATCAACGTACTGCCGTCCTTAAGCCGTCTGATGAAGGATGGAATTGGCGAGGGCTTTACGAGAGCAGATCATCAGGGTGTGGCAAACCAGCTGTTCTCCTGTTATGCCAAGGTAGGCGACGCAAGAGCGCTTGCCTCCGTAATTGGTGAAGACGAGCTGTCTCCGATAGACAAAAAATATCTGGTATTCGGCAAGGAATTCGAGCGCCGCTTCGTCGGCCAGGGAAACCATGCCAACCGTAATATCATAGAGACTCTGACCATCGGCTGGGAGCTCTTAGGGCTTCTCCCGAGAGCAGAACTCGACCGTATCGACACCAAGGTACTGGATCAGTACTATAAGCCGACAACCGCAGAAGCTTCCGAAGAATAGGAGGGACGCGTATGGACCCGAATACATTTCCCACAAAGGGTAATTTAATTCTCGCCAAGAGTTCCCTCACGCTGGCCCGCCAGGGATATGAGCTGATGGATAAAAAGCGAAATATCTTAATCAAGGAGCTGATGGGGCTGATCGAGGAGGCCAAGGGGATCCAGTCTGAGATCGACACCACCTTTACAGCGGCCTACAAGGCCCTTCAGAAGGCCAATATTGAGTTAGGCATCAATTACGTGCAGGACATCGCCGCGGCCGTCCCTGTGGACGATACGGTGCGTATCAAGACCCGCAGCATCATGGGCACGGAGATTCCCCTCGTCCAGCACGAGGAACGGCCCTTGAATCTGACGTATGCCTACTACAGCACCAAGGAATCCTTAGACGAGGCCAGATACCACTTTGAAAAGGTGAAGGAGCTTACGGTAAAGCTGTCCATGGTGGAAAATTCCGCATACCGCCTGGCAAACAGCATCAAGCGGACACAGAAGCGCGCCAACGCGCTTAAGAATATCACGATCCCGCGCTACGAGGCGCTGACCAGAAACATCACAAATGCGCTGGAAGAAAAGGACCGCGAGGAATTCACCAGGCTGAAGGTGATTAAGCGAAACAAAACCAGCGCCTGATACACGAAAAAGCATCAGATCCCGTCACAGGGCTCTGATGCTTTTTCAGTTAAAAATCAGCGGTTCGCCGCTTCCTCCTTCTCCATCCGCTTATACGGTGAGATATCGTGGCAGGCCAGAAGGAACGCTTCTCTGTCCCCCCATCGGATCCGCGAAGAATCAGCCAGTGTCCAGACATTCAGCACCGGGTTATAGACTTCCAGTATGCTGCTTTCCTTTCCGGCGCATTCTCTCACAGGACAGTGCTCACACGGCTCATTCCGTTTAAAGAACGCCTCGTAGCAGCACATGCCCAGCCTGGTTTCAGGCGCAATCTGGTACGTTTTCTCATTGATATACCTAAGCTGATACGTCTCCCCGTCGATGACATAGATCCAGGAATTCTGATTATTCAATATGCCCTCCAGATTCTGCATGGATTCCCGTAACTTGTCCTCGGCCCTCTTTTTCAGCAGAAATGTAGACAGCATTTTAGACAGAAACACGAGACAGTCAATCTGCTCCTGTGTCCAGATTCTCCCAGCCTCACACTCATCAAATCCCACAAATCCCTTAAAAGCGCCTTCCGCTGTTATCGAACACTGAAGCATTGAACTGATTCCCTGTTCTGCGAGCATGTACTGCAGTTCCGGTCTCAGCTCTGTAATATCAAGACAGTAGAACACTCCCTCTTCATTAAAATTATCCCGGTAATCTCCCCCCTGGTCTGTATAGGCAACGTTCCGCAGTTTTGCACGCTGCGGCGTTATCCCCTCCCTGCACCATTCAAACGTATTTGTGCAGAAATCATCGCTGTCGGTGCAGTTTTCAAATATATAAACACGGCTGACATGAAACATTCTTCCCGTTATCTCGAGAATAGAATTCATCGCCCGGTCGAAATCTGCCGCATCATACAGTTCCTGAAAGGTCATACTGATTACCCTGGCTACAGTTCCCTGCCCTCTGTGCTCCGTATTCTCCCGCATCTCCTCCGGTCTGTCCGCCTCTTCTTTTAATTCCAAGGCAGCATTCACCGCTGGCCTGCAGTACTGCATCCAGCGGTTCTTCCCCTCAAGCTTTGCCTGGTACAGCGCCGCATCACTGTTCTGAAAGAGGCTCTGGAAATCGCTGCCGTCCTCAGGGCTGTACGCGATACCAATACTGCAGGAAAAAGGAACGTCCTTCATATTATTTTTGAACATGGTCTGAAGGGATGCCATCAGCCGCCCGGCCCGTTCTGTAACCATCTCATGGTTTACTGTTCCGGGCATGAAAACCATAAATTCATCGCCTCCGATCCGCGAGATAATATCACTGTCACGGAAATGGGAGGTTATTCTGGCGGCCAGTTCCGTCAGCACCGCATCGCCAAACATATGCCCGTACCGGTCGTTTACCATCTTGAAATTATCTACGTCGATAATGAGCATGGCCGAGCCTTCCCTGCCCTGGCTAAGCTCCAGAAACCGGTTGATCTTATGTCTGGCCGCCCGTTTATTGTACAGCTTTGTCAGTACATCCCGTTCCGCCCTGTCGATTAATTTTTCCGTTTCCCGCTTCTCATCATCAATATCCTCGATGATGCCGATGACCTTATCCGTATTTCCCGCCGGATCAAACTGTGCTGTCGCCCGTACTCTGCACCAGCAGTATCGTCCCTCTGCGTTTGCAAGCCGGAACTCCACCTCACCAAGCTGTCTGCCCGTCATCATATCGTTTGTAAATTTCATCACATCTGGAATATCGTCCGGATTGATGTGGGAGGCATAGGGCAGCCGGCGCCTGATCCCTTCGATAATCGGCTGATACCCGTATTTACATTCCCAGTTGCTGGAATACGAGATCTCATCCGTCGTAACATTCCACTCGAAGATCACGTCTTTCGTCTGATTCAGAATAATCTTATGGCGTTCCACCGACTCCTGCAGCCCTTCCATGGCTTTCCGGGACTGCGTAATATCCACCAGGAGTGTGTAGATGTACTCCATTCCGTCCTCTTCCGTCACCAGAATACTCCGGTCCATGACCCAGATCAGCCTTCCATCCTCCGTAACCAGCCGGTATTCCAGCTCTGCAATACGCCCCTCTCCCATCTGTGATACCAGCCCCTGGCTTACCAGATCCCGGTCTGCCGGATAAATGACCTCTTTATAGCGGTTATGGTATTTATCGCGGATCACCTGCTCCGTACAGCCGGTTAAGCCGTGCAGCCCTTTTCCGTTGTCCGCAAACGTGTACCATTTGTCATTTCTGCACTTTATGACTCCGCCGGCCAGCCGGCCGATCACCGTCTCACGAAACAGGTCCTCCTCTGCGCACCCCGAATGCGGGACCTCAAGCGGTTCATCCGATGCCCGGTGCCAGATCAGCATCACCTTTTTCTGGTTCGGATTACCGGGGTCCACCCGCAGCAGGGTGGCATAACACCAGTAATATACGCCTGCCGCCTGGTCCAGCACCCGGTATTTTCTCGTCCTCCTCATCAGGCCATCCGAAAAAAATTCCTCCATATAATCGCCCAGAAGGCCCAGCACGATATCCCGGTCTTCGGGATAGACAGCGCCCTGAACGAAGGCTTTTACCGAATCTTCAAATCTGCTCCCCGAGCGAAGGAGTTCGAAATCGCGGTCAGGCATATAAACGACATGGTAGACCCCTGTGTTTAGATCCACCTCCATAACTGTGGAATCCACATACCGAAGCAGTGTCAAATACTTCATCTGTCCCTGTTCCAGCGTACCGGCGGTGTCAATGGTACTGGATGGCCGCACTTCTTTTCTTTCTGGTTTCCGCGTTGGAGCAAGTCCGTCCGCATATGCCCTGGACAGCGCTGCAAAATCCTCACGGACATTCTTAAAGCACTCCAGAAGCCGTGGGGAAAACTCGCCGCATTCGCCGTTCAGTATCATGTTAAACGCCTGCTCCGGCGGAAGCGCCTTTTTGTAGACACGATCCGTGGTCAATGCGTCGTAACAGTCTGCAATAGCCACGACCTGCGCACAGATCGGTATATTATCCCCCTTTAAGCCATCCGGATAACCCTTTCCATTCCACCGCTCGTGATGGTAACGGCAGATATTATAAGCGTAGCCGATATACTCTTTATCGTTCATGCGTTCCAGACCGGAAAGCATCTCACACCCTTTTGTGGTGTGAGTCTTCATCACCTCAAACTCCTCCCTGGTCAGGGGACCCGGCTTGTTTAAAATGGAGTCCGGTATCGCGATCTTGCCTATATCGTGCATGGACGAGGCATCTGCAATGATTTCTATGGTTCTGCCGTCTAAATTGTACTCCTGGTAGGTCTTCGCCACATCCTCCAGAAGGATCCTGGTAAACATGCGGATCCTGCGTATATGCTGGCCCGACTCCACACTCCGGTATTCAATAATGGAGGAGAGGGCATCAATCATGATGGCGTTGGACTCTCTCAGGCTGGCCGACTGCTCTTCCACCAGTTCCTCCAGATGAAGTTTGTGGCGGCACAGCTCCACTGCATTCTGTACCCTTCTTTTTACCACATGGGGTTCAAATGGCTTCATGATAATATCCGCTGCCCCCAGATCAAAGGCGCGGACTTCGCTTTCCGCTGTATCATCTGAGGTTATAACAATAACCGGAATGCGCGACACAAGTCCGCTTTTTCCCATCTCCTCCATGACCTCATAGCCGTCTTTCACCGGCATGACCAGATCCAGCAGCATGGCTGCCACATGTTCCTCATACTCCCGAAGCAGGAGAAGCGCCTGCTCACCGTTTTCTGCTTCCAGAAGATTATACTGATGCTCAAAAAGGCTTCTTAAGATTGCGCGGTTTACCTCCATGTCGTCCACAATCAGAAGGGTATCACGCGTTTTCATCCACCCATATCCTCCATGCTGTTAATTGCGGCGCACACTGTTTCGTAGGTCTCCTTCACACCCGGATAGGCCTCCAGCGCCCCCTCCATATTATTGCTTCTCAGCTGCCTCACCATCTCTGCACAGGCATCCATCAAAGCGACAAATCCCAGATTCCCGGCTACTCCCTTTAATGTGTGGGAAGCAGTCAGCATCTCCTGACTGTCCCTCGCTTTCACTGCGCCCTCAATCCTTTTAAAGCAGTCATCCTGAAGGAATTTTATAAGAAATTTTTCATACAGCCTGCTGTTTCCGCTGAAACGGGCCAGTGCCTCCTCCACATCCACCGATGCCTGCTTTAAGATATCCAATGTACGATCCGTCATCTCATGTACCTCTCTTTCCCTGTGCGGTCCGCCGCCCGGAACCTGGTTCCTCGGGGCAATATTAGTTTTATTATAGCGCTTCCAGGTACAAAACTCAATGGAATCCTGTCGGACAGGGATATAAAAACGGCTGTAAACCAGCCGGATTTCATCCACTGTTTACAACCGCTTTCTCCCGCATCTTTATTCAGTTCCTATCTGTCATCCAGACGTGTATACTCTTCTTCCATCATAACGCTCGTATAGGCCGGACGGATGATCTTATCCATGTTGATCAGCTCCTCAATCCGGTGAGCGCTCCATCCGACGATTCTGGCAATCGCAAAAATTGGAGTGAACAGTTCCTTCGGAATATCCAGCATGCTGTATACAAAACCGCTGTAGAAGTCCACATTGGCGCTGACGCCCTTGTAAATCTTTCTCTCATCCGCAATCACCTGCGGTGCCAGACGCTCGATCATGGAATATAAGTTAAAGTCATCCATACGCCCCTTTTCTTCGGACAGCTGGTGAACAAACCCCTTGAAGATCTCCGCACGCGGATCGGACTTGGAGTAAACGGCGTGACCCATGCCGTAGATTAAGCCCTTCTTATCAAATGCCTCTTTATGTAACAGTCTTCTTAAATAGAATTCTACTTCTTCCTCGTCCTTTAAGTCGTGGACTTCCTTCCGTAAGTCTTCCATCATCTCGACGACCTTGATGTTGGCGCCGCCGTGTTTTGGTCCCTTTAGGGAAGCGAGTGCCGCCGCTACCACCGAATACGTGTCCGTGCCGGAGGAGGTGACGACGTGCGTCGTGAATGTGGAGTTGTTGCCGCCGCCGTGCTCCATATGAAGAATCAGAGCCAGATCCAGCACGTGTGCCTCCACCTTGGAGTAATTCTTATCCGGCCGGAGCAGACGCAGCAGATTCTCAGCCGTGGACAGATTCTCGTCCGGACGATGGATATACATACTCTCGTCACGCTCATAATGGTTGAAAGCGTGGTAACTGTATACGGCTAACATCGGCATGACGCTGATTAACATCAGGCTCTGACGCAGCACGTTTGGAACGGAAATATCGCTGGCCATATCATCGTAGGAGGAAAGCGTTAAGATGCTTCTCGCCAGGCAGGACATCATATCCTTGCTGGGAGCCTTCATGACCACGTCCCTGACAAAGTTTGTAGGCAGGGTGCGGCTATAGGCGAGTGTCTGGGAGAAGCGCTCCAGCTGTTCCGTATTCGGCAGTTCGCCAAACAGAAGCAGATAGGCGATCTCTTCATAACCAAAACGGCTGTCCTTCACTACACCGCCCACCAGGTCATAAATATTATAACCACGGTAGAATAACTGGCCCTCACACGGCATCTTCACTCCATCCACCGTCTTGCTGGACAAAATCTTCGACACCTTTGTAAGACCTGCCACAACACCATTGCCGTTCTTATCTCTGAGCCCTCGTTTTACGTCATATTTTTCATATAACCCCAAGTCGATCCTCTCATCGTTTAAACAGATACTGGACCACTCATCAACATTTTTTACAAACTCTTTCTGATCAATCATGCAAACACCTCTTTCTTAAAATTAATGATTAAGTTCCGCTGCTTTCCCGGAAGTCCTCCGGCATGGTCACATGCCTTCGGCCCCCTTGGGCCTTCGATAGATATGGTCACCTCCCGATTGTTCACTTTTGAACTGTTTCACTTTCAATAATAAATAATTTTCCGAAAAATTGCAAGTAAAATATTTTAAATTTATCAATTTTTTACATTCAGTCCAATAGTACTATACCACTTCAGCGTGTTAAAAACAAGAAAATACTTCTTTCTGTTTCTGCATATTTATTGACAAACTTCGCACAGAAACGTATACTTTTGTTGATTCAACGTGAAAATGCTTAATATGGAACATTCGGGGGTTTTTGAATATGGAACTGCAGTTGTCATTACTATTTTTCGTGGAAGCGGTTGGGACGATCGCCTTTGCCTCATCCGGGGCCATGGTGGCCATCAAAAAGCAGCTGGATCTTCTGGGAGTCATCGTCCTTGGCGTCACCACAGCCGTAGGCGGCGGTATGCTGCGGGACATCATCATCGGAAATGTGCCGCCAAATCTCTTTAAGGATCCGGTCTATGTATTACTTGCCTTCATAACGGTTATGATCCTGTTTGTAATCGTACGGTGCAACCAGAAGATACTTGCCAGCCGGTCCATCGAAATGTATGAGAAAGTCATGAATATCTTCGATGCGGTAGGACTTGGCGCCTTTACCGTGGTAGGCATCGACACCGCAGTGCTGGCCGGCTACGGACGCTACCATTTTCTGATTATCTTTCTCGGTGTGATTACCGGAGTGGGCGGCGGTCTCTTAAGAGACATTATGGCCGGAGAAACGCCTTATATACTGAAGAAACACGTCTACGCCTGCGCCTCCATCACGGGAGCAGTCCTTTACGCCTATCTTCAGGACTATATGAACAACGATGCCGCCATGCTGATCGGAGCCGGTTCCGTCATCCTGATCCGGATTCTGGCGACCCGCTACTGCTGGGATCTGCCGACGGCCACGAAAAAATAACCGTTACACCATTACAGGAGGACTTACTATGAAAACACTGATTCATTACACCGCAGGCATCGTCTTTTCCCTCTGCCTGATGGCTGCGCTCTTAATCACCTCAGTGGAGGCCGTTGTCTACTGGACCCCAGGCTATTTTGAAAAAGAATATGCAAAATACAACGTCACCGAAGCAGTGGACATGACAATGGAAGATTTACTCGATGTGACGGACCAGATGATGGCCTATCTGCGGGGAAAACGGGCCGATCTTCATGTCGCCACCACCATGGGAGGCGTATCCCGGGAGTTTTTCAATGAGCGTGAAATTGCCCACATGGAGGATGTCCGCGGACTCTTCCTGGACGCACTCTCCATCCGCCGGGGCTGTCTGCTTGTCATGGCTCTCTGCGTAATAATTCTGTTCCTGTTAAAAGCCGACTTTAAACGGGTATTCCCGAGATCGGTCTGCCTGGGAACCGGCCTGTTCTTCGGAATCACCGCGGTACTCGCCGCCATCATATCCACGGATTTTACGAAATACTTCATCATGTTCCATCATATTTTCTTTCACAACGACTTATGGATTCTGGATCCTGCCACAGACATGCTGATCAATATCGTCCCGGAAGGATTTTTCAGTGATACGGTGCTTCATATAGGAATCACCTTCTTTCTCTGTGTCGCTGTTGTCTTCGGTCTGGCCCTCTTTTTCCTTAGAAAATCAAAGAAAAATAGCGTTTGAACCTTTACTTGTTACAGGAAATAACCTATACTGTAAAGTGGACCTTTTTATGAAACCGAATGAAAATACGGAGAGATTACACGATATGACGCAATTGATAAAACGAATGTCGGCGTTCCTCTTATGCCTGATGCTCCTTATGGGGGCATTTCCAGCAACAGCACTGGCGGCCCCTGACTGGCCCTCCGGTGTTTCTGTTCAGGCGGAAAGCGGTATCGTCATAGACGCGGACACCGGAACCGTACTTTGGGGACAGAATATTCACAATCAGTATTTTCCGGCCAGTATTACGAAGATTATGACGGCACTGATCGTCATTGAAACATGCAGCCTCGATGAAACCGTCACCTTTTCCCACAACGCGGTCTTTAACGTGGAGGCGGGAAGCAGCAACGCGGGTATTAATGAAGGCGACAAACTGTCCGTGAAGGACTGCCTCTATGCCCTGCTTTTAAAATCGGCCAACGAAGCGGCCAACGCCCTCGCAGAACATGTGGCCGGAAGTACGGAAGCGTTTGCTGATATGATGAATGCAAAGGCAAAGGAGCTGGGCTGCACCGACACCCATTTCGCCAACCCCAGCGGTTTAAACGACCCGGAACACTATACTTCCACTTACGACATGGCCTTAATCGCCAGAGCTGCCTTTTTAAATCCCACCTTCGAGGAAATCGATTCCACCACCTATTACAAGCTTCCGCCGAATTCCATTAACCCGGAAGGTCTGACCATCTACCCGGGCCATAAGATGCTTAAAAAGAGTACGCCGTACTATTATCCCGGCATCGTGGGCGGTAAAACCGGCTATACCACACTGGCCGGCAACACGCTGGTCACCTGCGCCAGAAAGAACGGCTTAAAGCTTATTGCCGTCATCCTGAAAGGCTCGACGCCCCAGTACTGGACGGACACAAAAAATCTGCTGGACTTTGGATTCGAGAATTTTGTATCCGTCCGGGCTGCGGATCACGAGACGAAATTCAGCCCTGTCAGCAGTGATCTAACCTTTGGAGGCCTTGCTCTTGACAAACCGGCCGCGCTGATTTTAGATCCCGACGGACGGATTATACTTCCGAAGACGGCAGAATTTTCAGATGCCGAGGCAGCGCTCAGTTACGATATATCAGACAGCGATCCAGATCATGCAGTTGCAAAAATCTGCTACCGTTACAATGAACGCCAGATCGGCTGTACGTATTTAGAGACGAATCCGGCGCTGTTTGAAAGCGCAGCCTCCTCCCAGCCGCTGGCAGCAGACGCAGGCACGGAAGAATCCGCTGCAGAGACCGATCCGGCCGGCAGCGGTGAGGAAACCGCCGGCACGGAGACCAGCGCCGCAGAAACGGCGGGCAGCCAGGACGAAACAGAGCTTCCAAAAGAGACGGAGGATTACAGAGAAAAGGCATTAAGACCCTTCGAGATCCCTTCCATTGCCTGGATTATTCTCGGAAGTGTCGCCGGTATCATACTCCTCGGCGCGCTGATCACATTTCTGGTCCTCAGAAAAAACAGAGAAGAACAGGAATACCATTTCCGCCATGAACAGAGGTTAAAACGTCTGCAGGATTCCGGCGTATCCGCCGATGAGTTCAACAGCCTGATGGAACAGCGCCGAAGCGCCTACACCTCCAAGCGAAAGAAAGGCCGCGGAAACCGGCATTTAAAATTTAAATAATTCGCGGAAAGGCATGGAAAGACAATGAAGATAAAAAGACAAGGCAAGATGCCCAAAGAAGATCTGATGCGCAATATTGTCGTCACATCGGTTTTTCTGCTTTTAGCCACCATCTGCTCCACCCTGTTTCTCTTTATCGGCGGGAACAGAACCAACGTGGGGATCGTATTCATGCTGGCGGTCATGCTGACGGCGCGTTACACAGATGGGTATGTACCGGGAATCATCGCTTCTGTCATCGGCGTCATCTGTGTAAACTATGTGTTTACGTATCCGTTTATGGAGCTGGATTTTACGCTGGATGGCTATCCGGTAACCTTCATTGCCATGCTTTTGATCTCCGGTATTACAAGTACGACCACCACTCATTTAAAAGAGCAGAACCACATCCTGATGGAGGCTGAAAAAGAGACGATGCGGGCCAATTTGCTGAGAGCCGTCTCCCACGATTTGCGGACTCCGCTGACAGGCATCATCGGCGCCAGCAGCGCCTATCTGGAAAACAGGGATCATATGTCAGAGACCGAAAAGACTGCCATGGTATCCAACATCAACGAGGATGCCAACTGGCTCCTCAACATGGTGGAGAATCTGCTCAGCGTCACCAGGATCCGCGATTCTGAGACTCAGGTGATGAAATCCTCAGAGCCGCTGGAAGAAGTGGCCTCTGAGGCGGTACAGCGCTTCCACAAGCGGCTTCCCGATACCGTTGTTCACGTTACGGTACCGGATGAATTTATCATGGTGCCCATGGATGCCACCCTGATCGAACAGGTCATTATAAACCTGCTGGAAAATGCAGTCTACCACTCGCATACGGATGAGCCCATCGATTTGACCGTCACCGTCCACGACGGTCTGGCCTGGTTCGATATCACGGATCACGGCATCGGTATTCCGCCGGAACGGCTGGACACCCTGTTTGACGGCTATACCCCCTCCCCGAACAGCAGCGGAGATTCCCACAAAGGAATGGGAATCGGACTGTCAATCTGTAAAACTATTATTACCGCTCATGGCGGCACCATCACGGCTGCCAATGGAAAACATGGAGCCCGGTTCACATTTACGTTACCGTTAGGAGAAGATACATATGAGTAAGTTAACGATCGTTATCATCGAAGATGAGAAAAACATTCTGAGTTTTATCGAAGCGGCGCTGGAGACTCATGATTACAAGGTACTCACCGCAGTCAGCGGAAAAGAGGGCCTTTCACTAATCAACGCCTGCTGCCCGGATATGATTCTCCTGGATCTGGGACTGCCTGATTTAGACGGGATTGACATCATCAAAAATGTGCGCAGCTGGTCCAGCATCCCGATCATTGTCATCTCTGCCAGGACTCAGGAGCAGGAAAAGGTGGCTGCACTGGATTTCGGCGCCGACGACTATATTACAAAGCCCTTCGGTACCAGCGAGCTCATGGCCCGCATCCGCACCGCACTCCGCCACGGCAAGCCGACCGTCAGCACCGGAGACGGGAAACTCATTCAGCCGCCGTACCGCAGCGGAGATCTGGTCATCGATTTTGACAAACGTCTCGTCATGCTCAAAGATAAGGAGATCCACTTAACCCAGATCGAATACAAGCTGGTATCCCTTCTGGCCGAACAGTCCGGAAAAGTCCTTACCTACGATTATATCATCAGCAGAATCTGGGGCCCCTACGCAGACAGCAACAACCAGATCCTGCGGGTCAATATGGCACATATCCGGAGAAAGCTGGAACTCAATCCGGCAGAACCTCAGTATATTTATACGGAAATCGGAGTCGGATACAGAATGCGGGAAAGCGAAACTTAATCGCTTCCCCGCATTTTCATATTTATTTTCTGTTTTCTGTGCTTCGTCTTTTCCACGCGCTTCTTCTTTGCTTCTTCCTTCTTTTCGCTGATCTGCCGCGCGCCTTCCTCATCAACCAGCTTCATGGTCTTAACGGCGTAGATTCGTCCGTCGTCACTGCGCTTCATGCGTATTTTACCCTTTAAATATCCATGCTCCGGGCAGATTCCCAGAGCAAAGTAAAACTTCTGATTCACAGAAAACCACCGTACCTTCTTTCTGAGCATGCGGTTGCAGCGGTAGCAGATTAAATCGGTGACCGTCTTGTCCGCGATAGCCTCCTCCTTTGTCTCAAAGGTTCTGGAAATGTATTTGGAGTATCCGGGAAAGATCAGATAGACCTCCTCCTCCTTACTCTCCGGCAGCCGGTAATAATCGGTTGACCAGTATTCCATCACCCGCTCAAAGTCCATGGCCGCCATGACCCGGCCGGTATAGTGGGCATCGTCAAGGGCCCGGTGAAATGGGCGGTCCTCCCTGATCCCCAGTTCTTCTACCGTGATATCCAGCGACTGTTTCTGTTTTCCGTCTCCCTGAAGAAGGCTGTAGAGCTTCTGAACATCGTAATAGAGAAGAGGCTTGTCAAAGGGAATTTCCACCCCGTAATACACCATATTTCTCTGCAGCTCCGTTAAGTCCATACTCCCCCAGGTACAAAATATGCAGTCGTCTCCACACCATTCCAGAAAGTCCCTGATTACAGTCTCAAATGTCTCTCCGTTTCGCTCCAGCTCAGCCATATCCATATGGGTGACCTCAGAGATCCGGTAATGCATCTGCGGATATACCCGCGGCCTGATCAGACGGCGGAACTCCCCGATCTCCTTCCGTTCTTCATCCAGACGAACCGCTCCGATTTCTATTATTTCAAAAGGAAAATGGTCAATCGTCCCCTCTTTTCCGTCGGGGCTCTGATTCCATTCCAAATCCAGTACTATATAATTCTTCATAAAAGTCTCCTTTGTGCTATTATATGATAGTTTCTCTGTTCATACAAGTTCATGCCTCCTATTTTGGACAATTATTTTTCCAAAAATCTCAATCAAAATCCATCAGTTTTTAATAATTGTATTTACAATATGAATTTTCTGTGAAAAAAGCATAAAATTAGCACTCTCTTATTGACAGTGCTAACAAATCGTGTTATAACATAGTTGTAACAAAAAAGAAGCACCACAAGGAAAAGGTGGCCGACTTTAAACCATATATGTGCTGCCGACAAGGTGTCAACACATATAAGAAATTCAAGTTAGGAGGAATGACTTATGATGATGCCTAGTATTTTTGGAGAAAACTTATTTGACGACTTTATGGAAGATGCTTTCAAGAGCCCGATTTTCGGGAAACGGGAAAAGAATCTGATGAAGACCGATATCAGAGAGAATGACAATGGTTATGAACTCGATATGGATCTGCCCGGATTTAAGAAAGATGAGATCACCGTTAATCTTCGTGACGGCTATGTAACCATCTCCGCCGAACGCGGTATGGAACGAAACGAAAAAGACGAGAAGACCGGCAAGTTCGTTCGCCAGGAGCGTTACAGCGGTTCGTGCCAGAGAAGCTTTTACGTGGGCGAGGATGTGAAACAGGAAGATATGAAGGCCCGCTTCGAGGACGGTATCCTGCATCTGGAGTTTCCGAAAGCTTCGCCAAAGCAGGTTGAGGAATCTCATCGCATCTTAATTGAATAACCGATAAATCCCGGAACGAAACAGTCCTCTGTTCCGGAACAGGGCGGGCCGCATCACTACGGTCCGCCCTGTTTTATCCAATTACCTCTATCCCCATATTCAGCTTAAAGGAGAATTATTATGATCTGGAAAGAAATGAAACGCTCATACCTTGTTATATCCATCTGTGCCGCGTTCCTGGGCCTTCTGCTGCTTTTACTGCCCGGCCCCACCCTGGCGACGGCCGGCATCTGCACCGGCGTCTGCTTTATCGTCTATGGCGTCACGAAGCTGGTTGAAATCACCCGGTTTAAAAGTTTCTTCGGTAAGTACTGGATGCACTGCCTGCTGGCTCTTTTCCCCATCGTATTCGGGGTTATTTTCCTTTTTAAACCGCTGGCCGCGACATCCATTCTTCCGTTCATCCTGGGCGTCTTTCTGGCTGTCTATGGAATTATGGGACTGAAAACCTCGATGAAGCTTAAAAGGTTTGGTCTGGATTCCTGGTGGTTTCATTTGATTACTGCTGTCATCACGATCCTTTTAGGCGCCCTCTCCATCTTCAATCCCTTTGCCACGGCTACCGCCATGGTCATGATGATGGGCGCCATCTTATTCACACTGGGTGTCTTCCATGTGGTGCAGTATTTCGTAGCTTCACACCGCTTTAAAAAGGCCGGAAGACAGATATCCGAGCTGGAAAAGGAATGGGATTCCTTTGACTGGTTCTGGTTTTAAGCTTATACCAAAAACTGCCCTGCATCCACGGGCTTGCTGTAATAAAAGCCCTGGATGGTAGTGTAGCCGTACTCTTTTAAAAGATCCAGCTGTTCCTTTGTCTCTACCCCTTCCGCCACACAGTCTACATGAAGTCTGCGGCACATCTCAATGATGCATCTCACAATGATCTGATTTTTCTCGTTCTCCACCAGATTTTCAACCAGCGACTTATCCAGCTTTACCTCGTCAAAATGCATGATTGAAAGAATGGACATATTGGCATAATCTGCACCGAAATCATCCAGAGAAATACGGAATCCCGCCTTCCGGAGCTTCGATCCGATGGATTCCATCACCTTATGCTCCATATCCCCGATTCTCTCCGTGATCTCGATCATCACCATGTCACAGGGAACGTCATATTTACTCTGAATCTCCGTGAGCATCTGGAATAAATCGCTCTCCAGCAGAGTGATCCGTGAGAAATTAACGGATACGGGGATCAATGGTTTCCCTTCTGCTTTCCATCTGGAAAGGAGCCGGAACACTTCCTCCAGCATATAAAAATCAAGATACCGGATCAGCTTCATCTTTTCCAGGAGCGATACAAATTTCACCGGAGACTGAAGATCACGGCCGGGTGCCTGGTAGCGCGACAGCGCTTCCACAGAATGCACGGTTCCCGTCTCCGGATCAAACTTGGGCTGGAGATAAAGCCTGTAGTAGCCCTGTTCCACATCATGGACTAAAAGCTTCAAACCTTCCGGGGAATAATGCTTGCGTACTTCATCGCTGTTTTTATAGTAAATCTGTTTGTTCACCAGCATCAGTTCTTCCGCATGATGCAGAAGTACATCGAAATCGGTCAGGTGCTCCACCCATGTGGTTCCTAAGGATACTCCGCTGGGGGTCCTCGAATCCAGCTCTATCCCCATATTTTTCACAAGCTTCATAAAGTTCTCATACGCCATGTTCATGGCAACAATGACAAATTCATCCCCGCTCAGCCGGAAAATATCACCTTCCGGAAAGCTGGACCGCATAATCCGGGTTACCTCTATGATCGTCTCGTCTCCCCTGGAATGCCCGAAATCCTGATTGAGCTGTTTTAAGCCATTGATATCTGCGGTAATAATCCCACAGGACGCTCCACATTTTTTCTCTATCTCACTCTGATAACGTACAAAACTGCTTCTGTTCAACAGGCCGCTTAAGGTATCATGGCCGGCCTCAAACTCCAGCCGTTCATAAAGACGTCTCTTCTTAATCTCATTTGCAATATTATAGGCAATGGTATCCAGCAGCCGGATGGTGTCCTGGTTAATGTTCGGATTATCCACCCCGATATATCCCGAAAAAGCCGTTTCATCTTCAAACGGTACTGCAAACAGGCTGTGAGCCCTGCGCCTCTTCAGGAACTGATATTCACTGGGATATGTGTACTTTAATTCTTCCACCCTTGAGATAATCAGGTGCTGCTTTCTGTTAAAGGTTTCAAAAATATAAGGAATGGCGTCAAGCGCAATATTCTGCAGAGAATCTTTCTGAGAAGGAATCCCTTCCCTGCACCATTCATAGGTGTTATGGGCATATCCGCGTTCACGGTCAATCTCAATAATATAAGACCGGCATCCATCGTAGAAGCGTGTGATCAGTTCCAGTATACGGGTAATTCCCGACTCCAGGTCCTCCGCACTGTTCAGCGTCCGCAGACTCTCAAGCATTACTGTCTCCATGTGGTATTTGGCGGTAGTCGTATAATCACCGATCAGATGATTTCCCACATCCACGGCAATCTCCATACGTACCGGCCGGCCATTCCATTCCACCAGCTTATCCTTCACAATGAAGTACTTCTTCAGATATGGGTTCTCATATTCCCACGTGATAAAACTCTCTTTCACAAGCTTTGCATTATTGCAGAATGGACACGGGGTATTTCTTCCCTGCAGCATCTGGTAGCACTTCTTTTTTTCAAAGTCCTCCAGCTTCATTCCAATCTGTTCACGCCCCACCCGATTGACATAAAGCAGCGTGTAGTCCTGAATATCACTGATATAAACAATCTCCTCCAATTCATCGAGAAGCCACTCCCGGTTCACATACTGCATGGGTACGACCCGGGATATCTTATCACCGAATACGCTGTAGCAGGATTTTCCGGACTGTTTGGCATAGCGCAGGGCTGTATCTGCCTTCACATACAGCTCCTGAAATCTGCAGCCATGGCGCGGGCTGAAGGCGATACCGATGGAATTGGTGACCACAACCTGGTTTTCCCCTTCCTGCTGAATAGTCTGGAGCTCTCTGGCTACGATCTGAGCCTTATGGCAGACTGCGTCCTCACCCGGAATATGAAACATGAAAATCAGAAACTCATCTCCGCCGAGACGCCCTACTATGGCATCCTCATCAAAAATATCTCTCAGTTTATACGCAATACCTGCCAGAACCTTGTCTCCGTACATATGTCCGAAGGTATCATTGACCATTTTAAAATTATCAACATCGATGATGAGAAGCGCACTTTCTTCCGGGCCGTTCTCCTTTAACAGGTAGTTGATCTCCTGAAGGCAGGCCGCACGGTTGAGAAGTCCGGTCAGGGGATCGATTCGGGACTGGCGGAGCAGTTCCAGTTCTTTCCGCTTCTTCTCCTCGATGTTCTTCACATAAACGAAGCCCATCAGATGTCCCCCGGACTCAATTAGATAGATGGTGGTATTGCACCAGATCATCTCGTTGTTGGCATTTAAGCTGCGGTATTCACACTCTGCCTCCTGATGGCCATTTTCAAACCGCCTGCGCAGAACATCGGGATTCATCTCCTGCAAAAAGATAAAACGATCCTCTGTGTGGATATTCTTTTCTGCCCAGCGCTTTAAAAACTGGGTATATCTGCAGTTGACAGACAGACCTACCGAGGCCAGCATGTCCTTATTGTTCTCGATAATTTTTTCAATGATCCTGTCATTGTCAATATCGATTTCATAGGAAGCCAGTGCATCTACCACCAGTGCCTGGCGGTACTTCTCTTCCTGCTGGTATCTCTCCTGCTCCTTCTGCTCTCTGCTGATATCCTCGGCAACTCCTATGGCGATGTGATCCGCCCCGTCTCCGCTGCGCAGCACCGTATGGGTAACCCGGAACCAGCGTTGTCCTCCGTCATTACGCCTGATGTGCAGGAGAGCGCAGGCCATGGGATTCCCCGCCTTCAAATCAAGGAACATCTGCCGAAGGGCGGGCAGGCTCTCCGGATCCACGCACTTATCCTTTACCATCTTTTTGCTGAAGTCCGTAATCTTCCCGGACGGTGCAAAAGGTAACCTTCTGTCGCCCTGCAGATAAGCGCAGTCTTCATCCAGATGGTATTCCCATATAATATTGCTGCACCGGGAAAGCGCGATCTTATATCTCTGCAGATTTAAAGAAAGCTCCTGTTCCAAATTCCGTCTTTCCGTGTCCCCGTTCTTTTGGAGTATAACAGTGATTTCCGGCGCAGCCTGTTCCCGGCCGGAATCAAGCAGCTGAACTGTCAGACGGTATTCTTCTGTTCCTCTGGAAAAAAGCAGCTCGCCATACCCTTTGTCCGGCGTACCATTCAGCCGTTGTCCCGCAATATCCCAGATAACTTCTGAAAGATCTCTGCCAGAACACCCGGACACAGGGTAATCCAGAAATTTCTGCATCTCTTCATGTACATATCTCACCTTTTGCGCTGAATCTGCCACTATGACGATCAGTGGCAGATCAGGCTGCAAGCTGTTTTGCGGCATATTGAATTACCTCCCAAGAACAGGCATCGTTCTTCCTTTCCTGTATCTGTACTACTGCATCAGAGCCCCATCGGCTCCTACGGTATGCCCGTCAGGCGTAACTGCATTTGCCAGCATCTTTCCGCTGGCCGGATCACAGTAATACCGGGTGCCGTTCCAGTCTATCCATCCGGTTGCCATATATCCCTGTTCATTAAAGAAATACCATGCTCCGTCAATCTGCTGCCAGTTGGAGACCGTATAGGTTCCGTCTCCGTTTCTGTACCACCAGCCGGCCTCATCCTGCTTCCATTCACCTGCGGAACTGCCCTTCTGGTAGATCGCTGCGGCCGTGTCACTGTCGATGTATCTGGATGGAGATTCCACCCATTCACCTTTATTCTCCGGCTTCAGCCTGTTGACCGGACGGACACGGTAAAAATACGTTCCCGCCTTTGTCATGGCTGCTGAAAAATCATAGGAAGTGCTCTCTGTTGTCTTCGTCGTTCCCACCGTCTTTCCATCACGGTAAAGCTTTACTTCATAGCTGCCCGCTCCTGCGGACTGGCTCCAGGACACTCCGGTCGTTGAGGTCCAGCCAGCCTGTTCGATGGCAGAGGTCTGCTCTGCCAGAGGCGGCAGCTGCATGGTAAGGACCAGTGTGTGTGACTCGTCCTCACGCCCGTAATTAACAAGCGTTGCGCCTTTTAACGTTATTTTATCCTTTGAGACTGCAAACTTATATCCGTCTTCTGCATAGATGCTTACCTTAACAGTTGGAATATCTTCCTCCGACCAGGTAAATCCCGTATTCAGAAATTCATATTCTCCCGCCGTGTATTTATCGCTCTTCGGAGTAAATTCTATTTCCTGATCCTGAATATTCTGTCCAACCTCCAAATCCGCTTCCACTACAAGAGTGACCGAACTGATTTTGCTTTCTACCACTGCCAGTGCCGTCATACCTGTCATCCCTGATACCAGTGCCGCGCAGATCAGTGCGGCTGCTATCTTTTTTACTCTCATTTTTTGTCTCCTTTGATTTTTTTATCGTAACGCCCTGTACTTCCCATTTTATTCGTATTTCTAATAAAAATCTGGATTTCCGTATTATATTATTATATATAATATAAGGCGATAATTCAAGCCTGAAAGAAACCGCCGGGTTTACGGGTCCCCGGCGGTTGTCTTTGTATGGTTATGATTCTGTTTCTTATGATTCGGGCAAAATCCCTGCTTCTGATCTTCCGGTTTCAAGGGTATTATAAAGTACACGACGACCGCAGACACTGTGCCGTCAATGTTTCCGAAGACTGTATCATCTCCATCGGCACACCCTCAAAAACCACTTCCCCGCCGTTCTTCCCGCCGTCAGGGCCAATGTCGATAATCCAGTCCGCCTGCTTCATCACGTCAAGGTTGTGTTCAATCACAACCAGACTGTTGCCTCGGGATACAATCAGATCAAACAGATTTAACAGGTTCCGGATATCCGACGCATGCAGTCCCGTTGTTGGTTCGTCCATAACGATAATACTTCCCTTTTTACCCAGATTCTTTGCGAGTTTAACCCTCTGCCGCTCGCCGCCGGACAGCGTGCTGAGCGGCTGACCAAGCGTCAGATAAGACAGCCCCACCTGCTTCATCACGTTTAAATGCTTTCGGATTTTCGCATCCTCAAACACCTCCATTGCCTGTGAGGCGGTCATTTCCAGCAGTTCTACGATATTTTTTCCTTTGTACGTACACGCCAGTGCTTCTTCGTTATACCGCTTTCCGCAGCAGGCCTCACACTCTGTAACGATCGGATCCATAAACGCCAGTTCTGTGACTATAATTCCTTTTCCCCCGCACACAGGGCAGGCACCGGCAGAATTAAAGCTGAATAAACTGTCCGCCTTTCCGCTCTCCCTGGCCATCACTTTCCGTATCTCATCGAAGAATCCCAGATAGGATGCCGGTGTAGAGCGGTTTGTAGCCGTGATCGGGCCCTGATCGACCATCACAATATCTTTCTCATACTGTCTGGCAAACACCTGTGATATAAGCGTGCTCTTTCCAGATCCGGCGACTCCCGTCACTACGGTCATAATTCCCAGCGGGATATCTACATTCACATTTTTTAAATTATGCAGGCTGGCCCCACGGACCGGAAGACTTCCAGCCGCTTTTCTCGTTTTTATCTTAACCGGAAGAGATGCAAGCATGGCATTCCCCGTCAGACTGCCGGACTCCAGAAGCTCCTGATAACTGCCTGCAAAAACAATCTCTCCGCCCTCCTGCCCTGCACCGGGCCCTACGTCGATGACATAGTCAGCAATAGAAATTACATCCTTATCATGCTCCACCACCAGTACTGTATTGCCCTTATCACGGAGTTGTTTCAGCAGACTGTTCATGCGGCAGACGTCCCGTGGGTGCATTCCCGCGCTGGGTTCGTCGAAGATATACGTCATTCCGGTCAGGCTGCTCCCCATGTACCGGACTAATTTGAGTCTCTGTGCTTCACCCCCTGACAGGGATGGTGTTTCACGGTTCAGATGAAGATACGGCAGACCAATCTCAATCATACGGTCCAGTCCCTCGATCAGAGTCTGCACCAGCACATCCACAGTCTGGTCGGATATCCGGGACAGCACCTCCCGCAGCTGTGTAAGCTCCATCTCACATAAATCCGCGATGGAATACCCATTGATCTTACAGCGTAAAGCCTCCTTATTCAGACGCCTTCCATGACACTCCGTGCATACCGTCTCTGCAATCAGATTCTGTGATTTTTCCTGTGTATGCCTGCTTTTACTGCTGATATCCCGGTTCAGAAGAGTTTTTGTATATTTATGAAAAATTCCAGTCACCTTCGGATTTTCCGGTTTGCCAGTACCGCTTCGGGAGCCGTATAACAGCAGATTATATTCTTCAGCCGTATATTCTTTCACCGGCTTATCCAGGTCAAACAGACCTGACCTGGCATACTGCTTCCAGTACCAGGTCCCCGGACTGTACAGGGAGTCTTTCACGCAGCCTTCATTCCAGGATTTGTCCCGGTCTATGACCGCTTCGATATCAACCTGTGTAATCTTTCCCAGGCCCGAGCATGTCCTGCACATCCCGTTGGGATCGTTGAATGAAAAGTAAGAGGCTGTTCCCACATACGGACTGCCAATTCTCGAATACAACAGGCGCAGACTGGCGTACAAACCGCTGATGGTCCCTACGGTTGAACGGGCATTCCCTCCCAGTGGTGACTGGTCCACTACAACGGAGGCAGTCAGATTATCGATGCGTTCTACTGCCGGCTTTGGATACTTCGGAAGCCTTGACCGTACATACGACGGATAGGTGGCATTCATCTGTCTCTGTGATTCGGCAGCAATGGTATCAAACACAATACTGGACTTCCCTGATCCGGATACTCCGGTAAATACCGTAATCTTCTCCTTTGGAATTCGAAAAGACACATGTTTTAAGTTATTTTGAGTCAATCCCTGAACAATCATATCTTCCATCGCGTTATCCCTCTTTCCTGTGTCATTCGGATTGTATGATATCTGATTTTTCACAATCTGTTTCATTATAGCAGACCGGTGATCGGAATTCCTGATATTTTCTGCTTATTGATTGCAGGAAACTGATGCATGGTTTTGTTCCTCGTTCCCGGTTTTCATTAATATTTCCTCATCCGGAACCCTTTAATCAGGCCGGCTTGATCTGTCTTAACCGCCTGCAGAGCCTGCTCTATTTTCCGTAACATAAAAAACACCGGCAAAAACCTCAATTCCGCGAGGTTTTCGTCGGTGTTTTCAGCGTTCCTGAGCGGATTCGAACCGCTGGCCTTCCGCTTAGGAGTTGAAAAGTCCATTTCCACAGGGAAATCGCACAGTCCCTGTTGTCTCTCCTGTTCCAATAAAATCAAAGGTTTTGAACTTCTATTTTCTTCCAGAGCGCTCCTTGTTCCACCACGCTGCTGATGATATTTGCTGGTCGTATTAGCAAAATATTAGCAGTTTTACAATATAGTTGAAAAGGATAGGTTCGAGGTTCACCTGAGTCTTATCCCATATTACCGCAAATTATACTTTTTAACAAGGAGAATCTATGTCAGAATATCAACTTCAAATCAAGCAGATCGTGGACTATCCGCGCTGCCGGATATACCGCCAATTTGTCCGTACACTTATGGATGACCGAAGCTTTCGCGCAAGTGAAGGCTCCGGTCTTTTTCATTATGTGGTACTCTGTAATTTTGCCAATTTCCGTACCTCGTACCGCCACATAGATGGGATCAGCTATACCATCTACCCTGGCGAGTGGATTTGTACCACAAAAGAGCTGGCAGCATGGTTCCGCACCCGCTTCCAATACCAGGCCGTCAATATCCTGGAAAAGCTCCAAAGCCTCCACCTGATATCCTTCCTGCAGCTTAACCGTGGTAAGGTAATCAAATATAAAATCCGGGACTGGAAAAAGCATAATACTGTCCTGGATTATAATTGCCCCTGCCAAAAGGACACCGGCTTCTTTTTTATGCCTGTCTCCACGGCCATGGAGCTTTTAAGTACCAGCCGCTGCTCTGAAATGGACATTGCGCTGGACTTATGGATTTCTACGGTCTACAACGATGAGCAGGTGGACGGCTCTGATGTCGGTCCGGTAGTCTATATTAGAAACGGCACCGGAAACCCTCTTGTAACTTACACGGAATTGTCCGCCCGGTGGGGGATCTCTAAAGCTACTGTTGGACGGGTCTTAAAAAGACTTTCCGATCTGGAATACCTCACTCTGCTGACCTTCCCTGGCCGCCATGGCAATGTGATTTATCTTCAAAGCTACTTATCCACCATGTTTCAGATATCAGACGTCATGATAGATAAAGAGGAGGTTGCCATGATACTGAATATTAAGCTGGAGCTGCCCGATGAAGCAGAATCCGGGGATAATCAGCCTGTGCCGGAATATAATGTCTGCGTCTCAAATGAGCTTTCCAGCGTTTCAAAAGCGCACATTGAAATCATACTCCGGCAGATGGCGAAAGTCCTGTCTGCACAAGGGATTCCGTGCTTTGAATGTCCCAAATCCCAATATAAGTTATATCCTTTATCAAACGCCTGCATGGAAGAGTCTCTAATCCGCGCACGAGGAATTTCTGAATCCCGCATTGGTCTGGCTGTCCTCTGCGGTGATGGTAAACAGGTCTGTACCTTTGAACTTACGCTCTCTCCCTGTGCGGAGATGGAACCCAGGAGGAAATGAGAATGAAAAAAAAGAATGAACTGAATCATGCTGATAACCCGCTGTACCACAATACCTGGACACTTCTGAAAAAATACCGTGATGTCGTATGGAGCCTGGAACTGTCTGTGCAGCAAGTCCGCAACACATTTGAAATTGAATACGGAAACGCCGTTGAAGAATTTTTGGATTCCATTTACTTAGCCGGGGCGGATTTGACCGGCAGCGCAATCGAACACCATGCCCAATGCATTGAACAGAGCCACAAAATGCTCAAGCTGCTGGATACGGCCATTGATCTTCTCCGCACAAAGCACAAAAATGGAGAATCTTTTTACTGGCTGCTGTACTACTCCTTTTTATCCCCCCAGCAGCTTCGCAATGTGGACGAAATTATCGAAAAGCTGCGCCCACATATCCGTGATATCAGCTTCCGAACCTATTACCGGCGCCGAAGGGAAGCTATCGACGCACTGAGTTCAGTCCTGTGGGGCTATACCGCCAAAGACAGTATGGCGATTCTGGAACAATTTTTCCCGGATCAGCTCCATGGCAAAAAATTGGCACAGGATTGAGAGAACATTGGCACAGTTCTGCCCTTTCGCCGTAAATCCCGATGTGTTAAAATGAATATGCTCAAACTTGCACCTAAAATTAAATCGGGCTGAATCCACACCTTTTCCGAAAGGTGTTTTTTCATGCCCAAATGGCTGTACCGCCAGGAAAATGCCGCGTTGGGATAACCTTTACTCAATGTGGCATTTCCATTTTACAGGTATTCAAAATCAAATTAGGAGGTCAGTAAATTGAAAAAAATGACTGTATCCCAAACAGCAAAACCGCCCGAGCCGATGGGAAAGCGCAGGTATCGTTTCCCTGTCCGGAAAGCGGCATACTGCGCTTATCTGGCCGTATGCTTATCCGTCATGTATTCCCAACCCGCTTATGCGGCTGATGTGTGGACAAAAGCCAAGGAAATCATGCAGGATGTGTACAACCAGATTGTGCTTATCTCTACCGTGGCGGCTATTGTAACAGCCTCGGTTGCTTTGTTGATGATGAACTTTTCCCGCAGCGGCAAAACCGTGGACGAAAGCAGGGCGTGGCTTAAACGTATCTGTTTAAGCTGGGCCATCATAAACGGGTTGGGTTTTATTATGGCTTACATTACCCCATTTTTCGCAGATGGAAAGTGGACCGGCTGATTCCGGTGCCGGGTGAATTTTAGAAGGGAGTGATTCTATTATGGGGATTTTAGACGGCATTGTGGAATGGATTGCAGAACAGGTAATGAATGGCCTCGACCTGGTGACTACATCAGTCTTAGGTGCGCTTGGCTGCGATATGACCGTGTTCCTGCGCTATTTTCCCGCCGCCGAAACCATGTATCACGTATTTGTGGCCTTATCCATCGGATTAATACTGCTCAATCTGGTCTGGCAGCTCTTTAAAAACTTTGGACTTGGCACAGGAGTCGAAGCAGAAGATCCGGTAAAGCTCACCATCCGGTCCGTTCTTTTTATCCTGTTAGCATACTTTTCGGATAATATTGTCAATACGGTGCTAGAAATCGGGGGAACCCCTTATGGCTGGATTTTGGATTCCGAACTTCCGGCTCTGAGCTTTGCTGATTTTAACTCCGTAATGCTGATTATCATCGGCGTCTGCGCCAATGGCGCGGTTGCTCTCATAACCCTGGTTCTGGTGCTGATTCTGGCGTGGAATTATTTAAAGCTGCTTTTTGAGGCTGCGGAGCGCTATATCCTGCTGGGAGTGCTTGTTTATACTGCACCTGTGGCCTTTTCCATGGGAGCCGCCCAGGCTACATCAAACATTTTTAAGTCATGGTGCCGTATGTTGGGCGGACAGGTGTTTCTTTTGATTATGAACGCCTGGTGCCTGCGGCTCTTTACAAGTATGGTTGGCGCATTTATAGCCAATCCACTCTCTGTATAAGGAGGTTTATTTACAGTGAAAAAAGAGTATGCCCGAAAGGGCTTTTTATGGTTCATAACGAGCGGGAAGGCGAGCAATTTCAATGACGCGGCCATGTGCCCGGCTGTCTGTAAGTTTCTGGTGGGCGTCCTGGCGGTAGCGCTGCTGGTCTGTTTATCCTGCCAACCGGCTTTTGCCGCTATTAGCGAAAGTGATGTACAGGCCCAGGTGGATTCGGCCGGGAAGGAAGCCGTGGCTGGAAATGTGCTGATCTGGTTTTTGTGTGCGGTCAGCTTCCTGAAAATATCCCAGAAGATAGATTCGTTTATGGCAAGTCTGGGCGTCAACGTGGGACATACCGGGGGAAGTATGCTGGCGGAAGCCATGATTGCCACAAAGGGACTGTCCACAGTCCGCAATGCCTCCAGCCGTCATTTCGGGGGCGGACGCAGCAGCTCCACTCATACTAATTCCGTCAGAGGCTCCAAGTCAGGAGCTGCAGGCGCTATGGGCGGGTTCATGAGCGGTGGGCTTGCTGGTGTTGTCAGCCGGTCCATACAGAATGGAGCCGCCAGGGCGGCTACTGGTTCCTCCGAGACCGGAACGCCTGGCGGGATCGGTGGCGTTGGAAAAGATTCAGGCGGAATTGGCGGTCAAATATTCGCTTCTTCTGTCAGTAAAGGCGGGAACTTCGCCAACAGCGTAATCAGCTCCATTGCAACTGGAAGTATCGCAGCTTCCGGCTCCATGACAGGAGAAAAGGCAGCCCAGGCCCTTCAATCTTATATGGGCTATGCCGCTTTGGGGGAAGGCGCAGAGCATATCCCTTCTTTCTCCGATGTGGAGATTGGCGGCGGCCGTATTACCGGAACCGAAGTTTCAGAGGAATACCCGGAGGGCGCTGCCTTTGGCATGTATCATACCGCCCAGTACACTGCTCCATCAGGGAGCTATACCACTATCCAGACAGCGGACGGGGCTTCCTGGTATAAACAGTACGCCGCCGATGCTGTCGAGAAATCACCATACATGGCGTCGGACGGCTCTATCGCATACAACGAATCTATTGTAAAGAAGCTCCCGCCGCCCCCGCAGAGAAAGGACAGGATATAGAATGGCTGAAGAACAAAAAAATGGATTATCAGAAGCCGTAGAGACAGGAGCTCCAGCAGCGCAGGCGATACACGGGGCAATTAAAACAGGAAAAGCCGTATCAGCCGCCGCAAAAGGAGCCGCTGTCGGCGGGCCATACGGAGCCGCTGTCGGCGCTGTCCTGGCCGGACGCAGGCATATCGGTAAGATTGTTGCGGCTATCGCTGTCTTGGTTATGCTTCCGGTTCTGTTTGTGTTAATGCTCCCTGGTCTGCTGTTTGGCGGCTTGACAGGCTCCGGCTCTTCCGGAACCGATGGACTTCCCGTCCTGAATGATGAACAGGCGGTCATTGAGAATGCAAATGACATAACCTTTTCCATCAATCAGATTCTAAGTGAGGGGCTGGACGATGTGATGGCACGCATAGATGCGGATTTTGCTGCTTCGGACGGTGATGAGATGGAGGTACATAATCCTTACGCCTCCGCCCCGGTTTACAACGCGAATTTATTCATATCACAATATTGTGCGGCACGGAATTCAGATTTTAGAACCATATCTCTATCCGATATGGAGGCTGTGCTGCGTAGAAATAAAAGCTACTTTTATTCTTTTACCCGGAAAGAGGAGTTTCGGGACAGGGAGGAGACCGATCCTGATACCAACGAAAAAAGCACGGTCACTGAAAAATGGATGGTCTATACCATTTCCTACAACGGGGAAGCTCATTTTGCGGACAATGTTTTTCAGCTGACTGATGAACAGAAGGAGCTGGCCGCTGATTATGCTTCCAATTTGAGCCTTTTTCTGGGGGATGGTATGCTGCAAAACCTGTCAGCATGGAACGGAAACAGTATTCCTTCTCTGGGGGATATCCGGTTTGCGGACGGTGGCACCCCGGTTGTCTATTTTAACCAGATGGACGAGCGATACGCAGGTAAACCTTATGGGACGGACCATGTTGGAAGTTATGGTTGTGGCCCCAGCGCTATGGCGATTGTGGTTTCTTCTCTCACCGATGAAATTGTTGACCCTGCAAAAATGGCGGATTGGGCCTATAAAAACGGTTTTTGGTGCAAAGGCAGCGGCTCCTACCACGCGCTCGTTCCGGGAGCAGCTAAAGCCTGGGGGCTTCCTGTTTCCGGCTGCAGCGCTTCGGAACCCCAGCGAATTATTGACGCCCTGTCGGAAGGAAAGCTGGTGGTGGCGATTATGGCTAAGGGACATTTTACCTCGTCAGGACATTTTATTGTTCTGCGGGGAGTTCAGGACGGTAAAATTATGGTAGCTGACTCAGGCAGCTATAAACGGAGTAATCAGCTCTGGGATTTATCAATTATTTTAAATGAAGCCAGCCGCCGGGCTGCTGCCGGTGGCCCCTTCTGGATTATCGGATAAATGCCTGACGGCTGAAGAAATGAGGTTATCAATGAACAATCAGAATGACCACGATACTTATATTATACCGCCGAATTTCGTGGAAACCGGTACTTTTTTCGGCGGTATGTTTAAAGCGCGCAACGTGATTGAAGCCGGCATCCTGGCATTTGCCATCGGATTGCCGGTTTTCCTGTTCCTCCCTTTCGGTCTGACTGCCAGAATCATTGTGCTTTGTTTAACCGCGCTGCCGCTGGCGCTCCTTGCCCTTATTGGCATATCTGGAGAAAGCCTGTCCTCTTTTTTAATGATATTTCTTAAATTTTTAAAGAACCGGCGGGTTGTGGGGAAAGAGACTTCCAATGATACTGTCTCTCCCAAATCGGAAAAGCAAAAATTGGAAAAGCAAAAGCGGGTAAGGGCCGCTAAATCCATGAAAGATCATAGGACTGCAAAGGCCCAAAAATCCGCAAAAGGAAGCATGGAGAAAAAGCGCCGCACCCTGGCTGATTCTGATTTTCCGGCAGAATTTGATGAAATACGAGAATATAAGATAAAGCAAAAGCTGCGGCCCTGCAAAGGGGTTAAGCGGAAAAGGACCGTAAAGTCAAAGCCTGATAAACAGAAACATCATGGCAAACAAAGGCCTCACTTAAAGAAAGCTGCCCGCACCCAGGAACCAGCATTTTCCTGCTTGAATCCTGTGGCTGACTATTTTCCAATCACCAAGATTGAAAACGGCATTATTTATACCAAGGATCACCGCTATATCAAGGTGGTTGAAGTTGTGCCTATCAACTTTATGCTGAGAAGCGCCAGGGAACAACGGAGTATTATCTATTCCTTCATCTCCTACTTAAAAATCAGTCCGGTTAAGCTGCAGTTTAAGGTTCTGACCCGCCGGGCGGACATTTCCCGCCATATGGACGCGGTGCGGTGCGAGATGGCGACGGAAACCAATGAACAGTGCCGGCTGATGCAGGAGGATTACCTGAAATTTGTACAGCAGGTTGGCTCCCGTGAAGCTGTTACACGCCGCTTTTTTCTTATCTTTGAGTATGAGCCCTGGTCTAATACCAAGCGCTCCGAGGAGGAGGGGGAAGCCATCGGGTGTTTACAAAGCGCGGTCCGCACAGCTTCCAATTACCTGCGGCAATGCGGGAACGAGGTTATCATACCTGACAGTGAGGACGAGTTTACCGTGGATATCCTCTATAACCTGCTGTGCCGCAATGAGAGCGCCGTTAAGCCGCTTTCTGAGCGGGTGCAGGAGGTAATTGCAAAGTACATGGAAAATGGGCGGGAAAGCGATGTTGACCGCATTCCTGCTAATGAATTTTTCGCGCCGTCCAGCATAGACTTCACCCGCAGCCGCTCTGTCTGTATTGATGGTCTTTATTACTCCTACCTGCTGATTCCCTCTGACGGCTTTAAACCGCAGGTTCCTGCGGGATGGCTTAGCCTCATTGTGAACGCCGGTGACGGAATTGACTTAGATATGTTTCTTACCCGTCAGCCCAAAGAGAGGATTGTCCAGAAGGTGGGACAGCAGCTTCGTATTAACCGCTCCAAGCTAAAGGACGCCAGCGATACCAACACGGATTTTGACAGTATCGACGGCGCGATCCGCAGCGGTTACTTTTTAAAAGAGGGGTTATCCGGCAATGAGGACTTTTATTTCCTGAATCTGCTGATTACCATTACCGCCCACAGTGAAGATGATCTGGAATGGAAGGTCAGTGAAATGAAGAAGCTGCTGCTCTCCCAGGATATGCGCGTCAATACATGCCACTTCAGGGAGGAGCAGGCGTTTCTTACCTCTCTGCCATTAGCGGCTATGGAGAAAAAGCTGTATGAACAGAGTAAACGCAACCTTCTGACAGAGGGCGCCGCAAGCTGCTACCCCTTTACCAGCTATGAAATGTGTGATGATAATGGCATTTTGCTGGGGGTAAATAAATATAACAGTTCTCTTATTATTGCGGATATTTTTAACAGCGCAGTATATAAAAATGCCAATATAGCGATTCTTGGCACCAGCGGGGCAGGCAAAACCTTTACCATGCAGCTCATGGCTTTGAGAATGAGACGGAAGGGGATTCAGGTCTTTATTCTGGCTCCTCTTAAAGCCCATGAGTTTCACCGGGCCTGCGCCAATGTAGGCGGGGAGTTTATCCAGATTTCTCCGGCCAGCCCCCACTGTATCAATATCATGGAGATCCGGCGGATCGACCACACAGTTAATGACTTACTGGATGGTCCAAGTATCCACCTGTCGGAGCTGGCTGCCAAAATCCAGCGGCTGCATATTTTTTTCAGCCTGTTGATTCCCGATATGACCCACGAGGAACGGCAGCTCTTAGACGATGCGCTGATACGCACCTACAACGCCAGAGGCATTACCCATGATAATGCTTCTCTGGAGGATCCAAAACGGCCGGGTAACTATCGGGAAATGCCAATTCTGGGGGAATTATATGAGCTTCTTAAACAGTCCCAGGATACAAGGCGCCTGGCAAACATCATCAACCGCCTTGTAAATGGCTCTGCCCGCAGCTTTAACCAGCCCACCAACGTATCCTTAGACAACAAGTATACGGTATTAGACATTTCTTCCCTTACAGGGGACATGCTGGCGGTGGGAATGTTCGTGGCGCTTGATTTCGTATGGGACAGGGCCAAGGAAAACAGGACGGAGGAGAAGGCTATTTTCATTGACGAGTGTTGGCAGCTTCTTTCCGGCGCCGGCGCTACGGGTACGCGGCTGGCCGGTGATTTTATACTGGAAATATTTAAAACCATACGCGGTTATGGCGGTTCTGCGGTCTGTGCCAGCCAGGACTTAAACGACTTTTTTAATCTGGACGAAGGACGGTTCGGAAAGGGCATTATCAACAACTCTAAGACTAAAATCATTCTGAACCTGGAGGACGATGAGGCCATGCGCGTACAGGAATCTTTGCACCTGTCAGACGCCGAAACCATGGAGGTAACGCACTTTGAACGGGGACACGGATTAATCAGCACCAATAACAATAATATTATGGTGGAATTTAAGGCCAGTCATCTGGAAAAGGAACTGATTACAACGGACAGGCGGGAGTTGAAGGAGCTTGTTGACCGCAAGAGGAAGGAAAACCTTATATTACAGTAGCTTCATAGGCGTTCCGGCATCGGGACGCCTATACATTCATTCTCATCCTATATGACTGCCGCGGAGTGGTGTAAAGAACATATCTGGCTGCTTTACCAGATGAAAGCAGGGCGGTACTGCTCTCCGCTATGAAAAGTGAGGTGATGCCGGTTACTGATTGCCGCAGCCCGTAAACCAACTATTATTTAACACACAAGGAGGTAGATACAAGCGAGTTTAAAAGTTTTTATAAGAGTGTCCAGGGAAATGAAGGAGATAAATGCAGATACAATACAAGACTGGATACCTATGGGTGCGGGTGTCAGCACAACTGCAGCTACTGCTACGCCCGCTCTCTGCTTCATTTCCGCGGCTTCTGGAACGCGGACCAGCCAAAGGCTGCCGATGTACGGAAGATAGCCCGAAAAGTGAATCAGTTATCTCCGGGAACGATTATCCGCCTGGGGGGAATGACTGACTGCTTCCAGCCCTGCGAACGGGAACAACGGGTAACCTACCATACCATACTTGAAATGAACCGGCGCAGGATAGGCTATCTCATCGTCACAAAGTCCGCTTTAATTGCAGAGCCGGAATATATGGAGATTCTGGACAGATCACTGGCTCATATCCAGATTACTGTCACCTGTTTAGATAATAAAAAGGCATTTACCTATGAAAAGGCCAGCCCGCCGTCACAGCGGATACTGGCGATTCAAAAATTGCAGGAATCTGGCTTCGATGTCTCCATACGCCTGAGTCCTGTGATTGAGGAATTTATGGATTTTGATATGCTTAATTCTCTTGGTATTGAAAGGTGTGTCATTGAGTTTTTAAGAATCAACACATGGATCAGACAATGGTTCAAAGAGGTGGATTTTACAAAGTACAGCCTTCAGCACGGAGGCTACCGCCACCTGCCCTTAGATGTAAAGCTTAAAATCCTTGATAAAATCCATATACCAGAAAAAACCATATGTGAGGACGTCACGGAGCATTACGAATACTGGCGGCAGCATGTAAACCCAAACCGAGAGGATTGCTGTAATCTGCGAATCCTGTAAAGAACCGTTTGCGGTGGCGAATACGCTTCGTATACTTCTGTTAAGCGTATTCTCTGCCGTACCCGTACTGTCGTTTACGTCCGCAATACGCTGTAATTACGCGCTATATACGCATTTTCTGATGATTACGTGTTTTTTACGTTCTGATTACGCATAAGGAGGTGATTCAAATAAAGACCAGAGCCGAGCTTTACGGACAGGAGGCCACAGAACTGCTGCGGCTGATTGCTATGTATCCCGGTTTGTCGGAGACGCAGCTCTGCCGCTTTTATCCTGACAAAGCAGATAAGGTTAAGAACCTGCTGGCTCACTTACAGAGACAGGCCCGTATCGTACCGACTAATGTTGGCAGATACTTTCCGGCTGGAACTACCGATTTTACGATTGACAGCGGACTGAATCGGGCGGTCTGGGTTTTGCTGGATTTTATTGACCGTGTGGAATACCACTCGTCCGGCGAGTTTCCGGTTAAGATCACCTTCTTCCTTTCCGGTGAAATTTATGAAATTATCTATGCCGCGGCAGGTCAGGAGGTTCTGATCAGCCACATTCTGCGCCAGCATGGAATACATGACGGGCGCCGGATTGTGCTGGTAGACAGCCATGAGCAGCTTCATCAGCTGGATTTTCCCGGTATTACCGGATTCTGTACCGCGGAGCTGTCCGGAGAGGTTCAATACTATAAAAAAACGAATGGAGGAATGTGATTGGAGAGAAAACATCTTTCCCAACAAATCGGGCAGATACTCGATGACCTGGCCCGTCTGTCAAATACCCTCTACGCTATGGGAACTGCTGATATCCAGCGGTATCCTGATAACTATGAGGTGCTGTCTACGGACGCCGCGCTGCGGGCAGAAAAAATCGCCTGTGAGCTGCGTCATTTAATTTTTTCCACCGGCGGGATAAAAAAGCCTGAATATCATGGTCTGGCCTGTGAGGTCCATGGAGTTGAGATCCTTTATGAAGATGAAATCCTGGAGGTGACGCTGCCCAGCCTGCTTCCAAAGCGCCGGAACCGCAAGAGCGTGGAATTTCTGCTTGACCCGCTTCACTTTTATTTGAGCCAATATGCCGGACAGAATACGCTGCCAAAATACAGGGAGTGCGTAGTCTGTTTTTCCCATACCTACAGCATGGAGCTTCCCGCCCGGCGTGTCCACGATTACGACAATATGGAGCTGAAGCAGATTTTAGATGTTCTGGCCTCCTATATCATGGTTGATGATACGGGACTCCTCTGTGATGCCTACAATACAACGGAATTTGGCGAAAAGGACTGCACGCGTATCTTTGTCATTCCCAAAAACCGTTTTCCGGCATGGCTGGCTAAGCGGGAAAAGGGGCTGAAAAATATATCCGATTTTTAGGTATCTGCCCTGTTTTTTTAGGGATAGTACCTTAACACCGGATTTTTCGACAGTTCCGTTACTTTTTGCAAAGCAGCCCGGCTGAATTTTACCGAAGTCTTTTCAGCCTCGGTAGTCTTTTCCACAAAGGAGGTGGTTTTATGGGGTAATTATCCACACTCTACCCAGACGCGATACACAACTGTATCAGCTTCTTGAACTGATAGCGCTGTCCGGCGACTTTCCGGCTGACCTGCTTTCCAGACTTCCTGGCGGCAGTACCTATAAGGAGTCTGTTGTCAAGACGTTGAAAAGAGAAGGGCTGATACGCACGTTTTACCGGGATCATTTGAGGACATACCGGTTAACCGCCCAGGCGAAAGCGCAGCTGATGGCAGAACAGCCCGGCCGGTTCTCTTTTTATCTGGAGGGGAATTCGGATACAAACCTTCTAAAGGGGGAATTTACAAGGCGGCTGCGCCTCTATCAGATTGCAGTTGTCTATGTAAACATGAAACTGGCGGGCGTCCATATTTTCCGGGATATAAAACCAGAGGTATTCTCACCGTCCGGCTCCCCGGTATCCCATATTGGGGAACCGGCCTTTTACAGCTCGCGGGAGGTCAAGGATCTGGGAATGGAGGCCGCAAAAATCAGGGGCTCCCGTATGGCCGGCGTGCTCCTGTCCCCCTCTGGTATATTCTCCGTCTACAACAATGGTGACTCCCTTACCCGATGGGAAAACCGTTCCGAGCTTCGTGTTAAGGCGCTGCTGCAGATGGAGCTGTGCCAGCGCCGTCTCCACAGCCAGTATCAGATGGACGATGTAAAAGCGCTGCTGTTTGGAGACAGCATGGAGCTGGCTTATGAAATACTCGTTGCCGGCAGGGAGAAAAAACAAAATTATTTTATTCTTGATGGCAACTATGAACATTTTTATTATCTGACAAACAATCCACATGGGGAGACGCTTTTAAGGCTTCTCTGCAATCCGGCTATGACCGCTGAGCTTGACCGGATACTGGGGCAGGGCTTTGGAGAACGGATACCTGACTGGCATATTGAAAATGACGCCATTGACCGGAGTGGGGAACCGGTGCTGTTCGGATATTTTTTTGACCTGCCCCGGATTGCCCGGTTTAACGCGGCCCTCAGCCTGCAGGGGAAAGGCGGAACGCTGGTTTGCTTTGACTTCCAGTGTGATGTGCTGCGCCGGTACTGCATTCCCGCAATGCGCTTCCAGACCATTGATTTTACTAAATTTAACAGGAGGTTCTTTCCATAGGAAAATATAAATTAATCAAAACTATGATTGCCGCGCCATTGGCAGTCCTTTCCATTTTATATGCAGGGGGCTATCTGGCGCAGTTTATCGGAAATTATGCAGTATGGCAGCAAGGCGGCGGCGTTCCTGGAGACGGTACATCTCCGGTTATGCCAACGCCTGATTTTTTTACCTGCCTGACCCTGGTGTTCCGTCCGCCCTATGGAGTGTATGGCGTCTTAATCTGCATTGGCCTGTTCGCCATTTTGCTGGTTATGGTCATGCGTCTTGGGTACAGCGAGGACGGCGAGTACGATAAGGACCGGAATTTTACATACTCCACCAAGGGGACGTATGGAACCTCCGGCTGGATGAACCGTGAGGAAATGGACGGGGTCCTGGAGCTGGTGTCGGATCTGCGCGGGCACCCCGGCACCATTCTCGGTATGCTGAACAATAAGGCGGTCTGTGTGCCCAAGGAAACCAGACTCAACCGCAATCTGGCCGTGTATGGCGCCAGCGGCTCCATGAAAACCCGATCCTTTTGCATGAACCGCATCTTACAGAGCGTTGCCTGCGGGGAATCCCTGATTATCTGCGATCCAAAGTCAGAGCTTTATGAAAAGTCCAGCGAATATCTGCGGGATAAAGGGTATATTGTCCGAGTGTTCAATCTTGTTTCCGCTGAAAATTCCGATTCCTGGAACTGCCTTTGCGAGATTGACGGTCAGGAGCTGATGGCGCAGCTTTTTGTAGACGTTATTATAAAAAACACCACAACCAACGGAAAAGGCGACCACTTTTGGGATTCTGCGGAAATGAATTTATTAAAGGCTCTGGTTTTATATGTGGACCGAAGCTATGCTCCTGAAAATAAGAATATCGGGCAGGTTTACCAGCTATTGACGCTGAATGCGGAATCCGATCTCAACAATTTATTTGATACTCTGCCTTCCACACACCCGGCAAAAGCGCCGTTCAGCCTGTTTAAGCAGGCTTCCGATTCTGTGAGGAGCGGCGTTATCATTGGGCTGGGAAGCCGTCTGCAGGTGTTCCAGTCCGAAATCATCAAGAAAATTACTGCCCGCGATGAAATTGACCTGGAGCTTCCGGGTCAAAAACCATGCGCTTACTTCTGCATTACCAGCGATCAGGACAGCACCTTTGATTTTCTCTCTTCGCTGTTTCTGTCCTTTGTGTTTATCAAGCTGGTACGGTTTGCGGATAAAAACTGTGAGGGCGGCAGGCTTCCGGTTCCGGTACATGTTTTAGGAGAGGAGCTGTGCGCCTGCGGCGTCATTCCGGATTTAAGCAGAAAAATCTCGGTAATTCGATCCAGAAATATATCAATGAGCTGCGTATTTCAAAACCTGGCGGGGCTTCAGAACCGCTACCCATTGAATCAGTGGCAGGAAATCCTGGGAAATTGCGATATCCAGTATTTTCTGGGCTGTACGGACGAGCTGACCGCGGAATTTATCAGTTCCCGCACAGGGCTTGCCAGCGTTGCGGTATCCAGCAAGTCAAAGCAGCTGGGAACATGGCGTATTTCCAACTATACGCCTGAATACCGGGAGACAAGCGGCGTGGGCAAACGTCCGGTCCTGACTCCGGACGAAGTGCTGCGCCTGCCGATTGACCAGGCGCTTGTAATTATCCGGGGAAAGAAGGCGTTGAAAGTCAATAAATTCGACTACTCGAAGCACCCGGAGTATCCAAAGCTCCAATCCTGCAAGGCTTCTGCCCATATTCCGGAATGGCGCAGATTAGAACAGGAGGCACAGGATATGGCAAAAGCCAAACCAAAGACGCCTAAAAAGGCGGCGGCACGAAAGCCAAAAGAAACCAGGGCACAGACCGCCGCCAAAGAAGCCGCGCCGGCTGAGCCAGAAGTGACTTTTACGGCTGATATCATTACATCGGATAAAGATTCTATTTTATCTTAATACATTTTATAAGGAGGTTTTTATGGCTGCTAAGAAAAAGGAATTATTAGAACAGGAACCCGCAGTTATCGGTACAGAAAATTCCGAAGCTGCTGACAGCGGGGCAATTTTGCTGGAGGAAATGGCTGATTGCACGGACGCTCCTGCTGCAGCAGGGGAAGTTGAGCCTGAATTGGACGAGCTTCTGTCGGACATGGGACCGGACTTAACCGGTAATGCGATTCCCGGATCGTCTGATGATGAATTATCTTGTGAAACTGCTGACTGGGAGGACAGCGAAGTTGAAGTCACTGGAATCAATGATGGAGCTTCCGATCCCCCTCCCTCTGCCAGTCCTAAGAGAGCGGCAAGGAAAAAAAGCGACACCAGAAGTACGAAAGCTGTAGAACAGTCTGACGCTATGGAAGGATCGGTAACATCGTCTTTTATCACAGAGGCCAATGGAGGCGAGACGGAAGCTCTGACTGCGGAAATGACGGAATTCACAGAAGATTTGGCTGAAGGCAGAGAGCCGGCCTCTGCCTCTTCTCCTCCTGCCTCCCGGCGTGCTTCCCGCGGCCGTCCTGCGGCAGAGGCCCCGGTACTGACGATTGAAGCACGCAGCGAGGTTGAGACGGCCGAGGAACGGGAAGATGTTATCTGGCATGAAATCCATAATGCGTACCGAACACGCCGGATTCTCATGGGGCAGCTATGCGGGATTGAACAGACGGATTCCGGAAAAACCATTGCCATTGCGGATTATAAAGGCTTCCGTATTGTAATCCCCCTGAAGGAAATGATGATTCAGGTGGGGCGCAGTCCTTCGGGCCAGGCTTATGCGGATTTGATGCTGCGGCAGAACAAGATTCTGAACAATATGCTGGGCGCTCATATAGATTTTGTGGTAAAGGGAATTGACTCCAAAACCCGCAGCGTGGTCGCAAGCAGACAGGAAGCCATGCTGAAAAAACGGCAGATTTTCTATCTGGATAGTGATTCTGCGGGCATGTACCGTATCTATGAAGGGCGCGTTGTCCAGGCCCGTATTATAGCTGTGGCTGAAAAGGTTATCCGTGTGGAGATTTTCGGCGTAGAATGTTCCATTATGGCCCGGGATCTGGCCTGGGACTGGGTCGGGGACGCCCATGAGCGGTTTTCTGTGGGTGACGAGGTTCTGGTGCGTGTTCTTGGGGTGAGACGGGACAGCCTGGAGGAAATCAGTGTAAAGGCTGATATCAAGAGTGTAACACAGAATAATAACAGCGAGAATTTGAAAAAATGCCGGATTCAAAGCAAGTATGCGGGTAAGGTTACGGACGTTCACAAAGGTGTCGTTTATGTCCGGCTCTCCAACGGGGTAAATGCGGTGGCCCATTCCTGCTATGACCAGCGTATGCCTGGAAAAAAGGACGATGTGAGCTTTGCAGTGACGAGAATTGACGAGGAGCGCGGCGTGGCGGTTGGAATTATCACCCGCATTATCCGCCAGAATCTTTGATCTGTACCAATGGCAGAATATTGGCACAGATCTGCACAATATTGGCACGGTTCTGCTATTTTACCGTAAAGCCGTATCTGATATAATGTGTACAGTTAAAACTTTGCAAAACAGCCGCCTGGTGTCACGGACGGCTGTTTTGCTGTAAAGGCGGTGATTATTATTTTAGTGAAAAGAATCCGCGTAATACTGGGCAGCCAACGGGCGGAGGCAAGCTATTTCAGCACCATGGTATTCATTTTTATCGCGGTGCTGCTGCTGGCATTTATCATTGACCTGTTTTCTATCATTTCCACGAAACAGGAGCTGGATTACTGTGCGGACGAGATGGTAAAGCAGATACAGCTTTCCGGCGGTATCAATTCTGAAACAGATGAGATGTTTGAATTTCTCTGCTCCCAGATTGAGGGGGCGGAAAATATCACATATTCTGTTGACGCCACCTATCACTCTCCCACCCCGCCGGGCATGAGCTATGGAATCCAGTTGGGAACGCCCTTCTATATCACGATTGAAGGCAGCGCAAAGCTGGGGGGCTTCTGGAACCTCCGTCTTGTCCGTATCAATATAGTAGCAAGGGGTTCCGGAGTCAGTGAACATTATTGGAAATGAGGTGGCGCATGAAATATATTTACCGCAGGCTAAGAGGACGGCTCTGTAATGAACACGGAGAGATTGCCATTTACTCCTGCTTCTTTGTTGTGGGAATTGTCATGCTGATTTCATTTCTTCTCCTGTACGCCTCTATCCGGATTAACTGCATCAATATCCGCAATGGAGCCAAGATGGAGCTGAACAATTTAAGTGCCAGCATCTATGCGGATACCTACCGATCCCAAAGGGAAACGAATTTCAGCGAATATTTAAGCACTCTTTATTCCAGCAGTTCTTATACGGAGATGCTGGAGGATACGGTGCGGGAGGGGCTGTCCACAAAGGTTCCCCTGTCTACTGACGATTACAAGATCAAAAACATCACCCTGGATTTTCATGTGACCGGGGACCGGGTCAAATACACGTTTTATTGTGACGCGGAGTTTTATGTCAAAATGTTTGGACGCTCCTATCCTGTTATCACACAGGGAATTGAACTGACCGGATATCACAACACAAAATTTTAATACTCTTTTTGTTGAAAAATGCAGAGATATCCCGTAAAGTATAGCTAAATAAAACAATCGGAGGATAATGAATGAAGAAATTTTTTAAATCCAGAGGCTTCCTTATCACCATGCTGTCTGTGTGCTGTGTTGCTATTCTGGGAATTTGCTGGGCGGTAAACAGAGATAAGAACAGCCAGTTTACCGCTGATGAACCTCCCCCTTCCACAGCCTCACAGGAATGGGTGGAATCATCTTCTGAAACAGCGCCCGAATTAGAGGAGACAACAAGGGCGGTTCCCGAAACCACCTTGTCGGCAACTACTGCTCCGGCTGAAACAACAACCGCAGAATACCCCAAGATTGCAGAGAAAACAGAAAAGGATGTTGCTGTGGAGTTTTCTCCCACAGAAAAGCCGACAGAGACACCGCCTGCGCCGGAGGGAAAGACGATTATTGAAGATCCCGGACCGGAACACCCGGTCAATCCCGCTCCCGATGTGACCGCGCCGGCTCCAGAAGCGGAAAGCGCGCCGGCCCCAGGCAGCACCGATGGGAACGGGGCGTATTACGATCCGGTATTCGGCTGGGTGACTCCGGCAGAGGTAATCCAGTCCACAATCGACAGTGACGGGGACCCGGACAAAATGGTCGGAAATATGGGAGATTAGTTTAATATATGTATTGCCGCCGCTTGAATGAGTGGCGGCTTTTTAATACCCAGAATTTAAAAGAACAGGAGCGTGATATCACTTGAAGCAACTATTTGCTATTCTCTGTTCCCTGATTATGATGCTGGTATTGGTTCCTGCCAGCGCCCTGGCCGCCGGGGAGGGGAATATCGACCAGGGAGGCGGTAACATGGGACAGGGAACGTCCCAAAATAAATGGTCTCCCGGAAACGATGGTGTTCGGATAACTGTGGTAGATGCTGAAACAGGCATTCCTGTAAGCGGTTCTGTAGACTTTTCCAACCGTCCGCAGCCGGCAACCATCTATTATTTTGGCACCAATAATAAAATTGAGTACCGGAACGGAACGCCGCTTGCCATGGAATCAGCAGTTCCATATCAGTGCAGACAGCCCGCTTATTCCATGCCTCCCATTGTAAACAGCAAAAGCCGGCCTACCTCGATTGAAATTATCAAACGCTATTTTTGTTCTGAGTACGCGTGCCAGATGGTTGCCGAAGCCACCGGAGTCAACTATGAAAAGATGCTTTCCGGAGAATACAAAATACTCTTAGAACCCATTGCTTATGTCACATTTAATGGCATGAATTACTGTTTTACCGCAACGGAAGCCGCCCTGTACGATCAGCTTTCGGGCGGAGCGCTAAGACAGCGGCTTCCCACCGTGGCCTTTCAGAACCTGCCCCTGGCAATGTTCCTGGAATATGATGATATCGGCTTTTTTGCATGGACAGGTCCCAAAACCGGAGTGCAATCCAATGCTGATATTATAAACTATCTGGGTCTTGGCCTCGTGTGGTTTGACGAGGGACCCGAGGAGCCGGAAAATCCCGGCGAGGACATAGAGGCTCCCGACATGGAGTACCGGGTGAATACAGATGTGATCACCGCAGTCACGCTCCGGTCTGACCGGGATTTGACACCCGACAATCCGGCGTCTGTAACCTTTCATATTATGGGCAGGACTTACCGGATTCAAGATATTGTGATTCCGGCCGGAGATTCACAGGTTGTCTGGGTAAAATGGCGCACTCCCGGCACCCCGCAGACCGTTCCCATCACCATATCCGTGCGGCGCGCTTATACGGCGCAGGATACGTTTACCGCAAAAATAGTTGACTTAAATGAGAAAGTCCCGCCTGATCCGCTGGCAACAGACACGAATCCGGGCTATTCGGTTCCCTCACTCCCGGACGCCCCGCAGAAACGGACAGCAAACTGGGGCGTATGGCGCTGCTACTGGGTGCCGGTATGGGACTGGTGCGACCATGACGACGGCGGGCATTGGGTTGACAATGGATATTGGGAATACGATTACACAGGATATTCCGCCTCCATCACCGGCTCCATGTCATTGATGCCGGATGATCTCGTACCGACTGCTTCCGGAAAAAACATGAAAAGCGGATATGGGGTAAAAACCGACGTGAGGGCAACGCTTTCCACCAGCGCCCCATCCAGCCACATCACCCACCCTCAGACCGCATTTTCCGTATTTCCGGAATTTGACTATGGGACATACCTTCGTCTGCTCCAGCGGACTTCCGGGGGAAGGAGCGCTAAATTTACCTTCCGTCCAAATGCATTCTCAACCTATAACCGATCTGTGCATTTCACACCGCTGTGGTTTCCGGACCATACACAATACAGCGTGTATACCCAGGTTTGGGATACATGGACGCCGGACGGAATGTTGTCAATCAATCTAAACGACCATGTATCCATACGGGGGAGTCTTTATGATGACTGGTATACTAACCGGGAATAATATTCCGGTCCTTTTATATGAAACGCTGGTATTCTGCGCGATTACCGGTTTTGCCATTTACGACCTGTTCCATAAGCGGGTGCCTGACCGGGCGCTCGTTTTATTTTGTCCGGCTGCACTTGCCGCTCCCTTTCTGTTAAACGCCGGTTCCTTTAACTGGCAGATGGTTTCTGAAGCCTGGCTGGCTTCCCTTGCAGGTGCGGCGGCGGGCTTTGGAGTCCTGCTCACCGCCGCCCTTGTCTCTAAGGACGGCACCGGAGTCGGTGGAGGGGACATCAAGCTGGCTGGAATCATGGGGTTTATTTACGGCGTCAATCGTATGACCGCAATCCTGCTGACCGCTGCCGCCCTTGCCGCTATTGCAGTGTTTCTCACCAGAAGAAACCAGTTAAATGAAAATCTGGCGATTCCCTTTGTCCCTTTTCTTGCTATGGGAAATCTGGTGGTCGCCGCTGCTTTGAAATAATAAACCAGGAGAGATGAACATGAGATTAAATAACCGTTTTTTATTTGGGCTGCTTAGCCTTCTGCTGGCCGCTGTCATTGCTTTTGTCGCCCTTCCAACGATTGCCAGACAGACCAACGGCAAGACTGAAATTGTCCGCGTGTCGAAGCCTGTTTTAAAAGGCGCCATTATTACCGACAAAAATGTGGAACTGGCGGAGGTGGGAAGCTATAACCTGCCGGCAAATATTGCCCGCTCCACAGAGGACGTGGTGGGAAAGTATGCTGTCTCGGATTTAATGGAGGGAGATTATATCCTTTCGTCAAAGATCAGCGCACTTCCGCTCACCTCGGATATTGCGCTGAATGATATCCCATCCGGAAGGGTGGCAATCTCTTTAAGCGTTAAAACCCTGGCCTCCGGTTTGTCGGATAAGCTGCAGGCAGGTGACATTGTGCGTATTTACCATTTTCTTGAAACTGCAAGGGAGATACCGGAACTGCGCTTTGTAAGGGTTTTATCAGTCACCGGCGCTGACGGGACCAACATAGACAATACAGCTGAGCCCGCAGAGGACGAGGAAAAACAACAATCTGCCACTGTCACCGTCATGGCGACCCCTGAGCAGGCCCGGATTATTACGGAACTGGAAAACGATGGCGTTGCCCACGTGGCCCTTATCTCCCGCAACAATGAGGAGCTGGCGGCCGAACTGCTTGCAGAGCAGGATCAAATGCTTTCGGACCTGGAATCTCCGGCTCTGCCGGAGGAGATGTCAGATTCCGGCCATGTTTTTTCCACTTCCTCCAGTGAAGCACCAGAAGCTTCAACCACCGGAGAAGAACCCGGTCAAAATCCATAACTCAGCCAGAAAGGAGATTTTACATATGGCAAAAGTAATTACCGTATGGGGGAGTCCAGGCAGCGGAAAATCTATGTTCTGCTGTATACTCGCCAAGGCACTCACGAGAGATAAAAGCAAGGCCATTCTTATCAATGCGGATATCAGCGTACCCATGCTTCCTGTGTGGCTTCCGGAGCAGCTTGCCCCTGCTAACGCCTCAATCGGGCAGGTTTTAAGCAGCGTGGAGATTGACACCGCCCTGGCAGCCAGCCATGTGACTGTGCTGAAATCCTATCCCTTTATCGGACTCATGGGCTACTGTGCCGGCGAGAATCCATTGAGTTATCCGGAAATGAAATACGATATGGCGATGGCGCTGATTGCAGCGGCGTCCAGGCTGGTTGATTTTGTCATTCTCGACTGCAGTTCGGCCATGACGAACGTGTTTACACCCGCAGCCATTGAATCCGGCGATCTGGTTATCCGAATCCTGACTCCGGATTTAAAGGGGATTCACTATCTGAAAGCGCATCAGCCTCTGTTGGCAGACAGCCGCTTCCGTTATCACGAACATTTAACCTTTGCAGGCCTCGCCCGTCCCTTCCACGCAATCGAAGAAATGGGACACCTCATAGGCGGTTTTGACGGTTTGCTGCCCTACGGAAAGGAGGTGGACCGCTGTGCCACGGAGGGCGGTATGTTTCACGCCATCAGCTATTGCAACCCTAAATATACGGCCTCCCTGAATAAAGTTCTGGAAATGCTGGAACCAAAGGAAGAAGAACGTCAGCAGGACGATTTCGTGGAGGAGAGACAGGAGGAGCGCGCAGATGAACAATCTGAATGATATTTTCTTCGCCCCGGCAGCCAATGATAATCTGACCTATGACCAGATCCTTGAAGATGTACAGCGGTATTTTTCGGAGAACCATGCGTCCACCATTGCAGAGGCCGGCGAGGAAAATACGGATAAGGCTACCACCGTTTTAAAGGAACTGATGGTACAGTATATCGTCAAGCGGAAATATACGGCTGACGGGCTGACAACTAAGGAGCTCTGCGAAAAGCTCTATGAAGATATGGCAGGCTATTCTTTTTTGAATCAATGGATTTATAAGCCAGGCGTTGAGGAAGTAAATAGTGCGACACGTTCCTAGCTGAAAAGGTTAGGCACCAAACGTAAGAATGTAACAA
>OCAO01000028.1_pt1 | contig 144635 bp, 141 predicted proteins | sample 1477151 | NCBI WGS metagenome assembly OCAO01 (sample SAMEA2580298, study PRJEB22360) | human gut metagenome | biome: human gut; feature: human-associated habitat; material: faeces | place: Denmark | collected 2008/2010 | reverse complement strand
AGTACCCAAAATTAAGGGTTATCCAACGATTCGAATAGAGAAAGGCTGTGATTTTCAGAGAAATACTAATTTCTCTTACTCGTCACAGCCCCTTCATATCAATTTAAAGAAAGGAAAATGATGACTAGACAACAAGAATATATTAGGAAAAATGTTCAAAGGATAAATTTCACATATCGTAAGAAATATGATTATAGGTTGTATAATTTTTTTGAAAGATTGAATAAACAATATAAGGGAAATCATATAGAACTTTCAAGAAATAGATTTGTAAAAGATGCAATTACTTATGATATGTCTTCAGAAAAGGATGATATAAAATTAGATAAAGAGTTATATCAATCGTTTCCTGAAGGAATGAAATACAGTTCACAATTCACAATTTCCATCAATAGAAACACAGATAGGGAATTGTATAAGTATCTTCTTGAAATTGAAGAAACACAACCATTAGCTGACTATATAAGATTAGCAGTATATAAGTACATTCAAGAAAAAGAAGTGGTTGTTTGAAAGAATACCTAGAAAATAAATAGGAAGGAGTAAAAATGCCATTTAGAAAATATTCAAACCAATTTAGGAAAGGTGTTTGTCAATTAACTTGTGATTGTGGACATTCTCCATCAAAAACAGCAGAAGAATATGAAATACCTTTAAAAACACTGGAGAAATGGATTACGGCATACAATAAAAATCCTTGTTGCTTTGATAAAAGTGATGATTATTATATAGAGAAACATAAAGAATTTGCAAAACCTATGATAATCTATCTACAAAAGAAATGATTTCTTTACTAAAACAACAAGATGATGAAATACATAGTCTTTACAGTGTTATAACTAGCTATCAAATTAAAGAAAGAATGAAATTAGAAAGAAGAGGAAATAAGCATGATAAATAGAGTGGTAGCCGTAGGGAGATTAACGAAAGACCCTTTGCTAAGTAAAACAATGTCAGGAATCAGCACTTGTACATTTACATTAGCAGTAAATCGAAGAAATCAAGTTGCAGGACAACCTGATGCTGATTTTATACAATGTGTAACATGGAGAAAAACAGCCGAAAACATCACAACTTACTTGCATAAAGGTTCTCTCATTGGAATAGAAGGCAGAATCCAAACACGAACTTATAACAATCAACAAGGACAGAAAGTTTATGTAACCGAAGTAGTGTGCGACAATGTACAATTCTTAGAACCTAAACAAAATTCACAACCTTCACAATATTCTCAATCACAACAGACATATCCATATGAACAACCACCTGTTCAAACTTATTATCAACAACAAAGTATAACTGCTGAAGCAGAAAAAAGCGTTCCTTGGGATGTTGCTGATACGCTAGATATTTCTACAGATGATTTGCCATTTTAATTAAGGAAGGAGTATGGACATGAAAGAACTTGTAGTAGGAAATCCAATTTATGACAAAGAATTAAAAGTATTAGGATTGATTACAGCTTTACCTTATGGAGAAAACAATAAATTCTAATATATTTGGGTGGATAAAAAAGGATTCTCAACTCGTGAAACAGAAAAATTTAGTCATAGTCGGTTTATCTTGTTTGATGTAAATGATATGATTAAATAAGTCAAAAAAGTTTTGATTCCGTTCTATTGATTAACAGAGAATTAGCCAAAACAAAATGGTTTCCATTATTGGTAGAAAAATGGTGGTGGCACATTGACGGAGAAATTGAAGACTGTATGGGATATATAACAGGTGTTTGGGAAAAAAAAGAAGAAAAACCACAAATTATGAGGATGGAAATTGTCTTGAGCGAAGAAAAAGCAAAGCTTCATGGAATTGATGTAAACAAAGGATATAAAGCCATTGATGATTATTTTGAAAATCGAGGAGTACCTAAACTTGGACAAGGAATATATGAATGTATTGAAGATGATAATAGTTTCTCTACATTTAGCGTTGCAATCGCACAATTACCTGAAACAAAATGGTTTCCTTTGCTAGTAGAAAAGTGGCTATGGTATATCCAAGGAGAAGTGGAAGATTGCATTTCATCATTGAAAGGAATTACTCTTTAATAGGATGTTTGTATGAATAAAAAAGCTATCAACTTTGATTTGGATACAAAGAAATTGAGAGAATTCCATCCAAAAGGTATTACTCAAGCCTATACAGATATACGAAATTTTCTTGAAAGTATGGGATTTGAACATAGACAGGGTTCAGGCTATGTATCGAAAGAACCAATGCGTTATGCTACTGTAGATGCAATCGTAGAAAAATGAGTAATGAACATGATTGGTTATCTAAATGTGTAAAAGAAATTGATGTTACTGATGTAGGAGAAAAATATTACAGTTTATTAGATACTGTTTGCGGTAAAGGAAGTATTGTTAAGGATATCTTAGAAGAAAAAGATGAAATTGATTTAGATATTGATATTACAGATGATTTTTTCGACATTGATAAATAACTAAAGGAGTGATTGAGTGAGCAGGAGAGAAGAACAACTACGCAAAATGAGAGATCAAAAAATTTCTGAAAGAGTGAGCAATATTTATTTGTCTTCAATTACTGAAGTTTTATTTGAGGCAGGAGTAAAGAAAGAAGATATTGAAACTCTATTATGTAACCTAACTGAAAAAATTGAGAATTTGACGAAAGGGTACATAGGTTTAGATACTTATATTGAAACAGTTGAAGAAAAAGTTGGAATTAAACTAAAAGGAGAATAAGAATATGAAAACAACAATTAAAAAAGTGGATTTAGCTGAAAGTGTAAAAAACGCACTAGCAACAACAAAAAGTGCAGGAATGGAAGCAGTGGAAACAGTATTTACAGAAATCGCAAAAGCACTGGCTGAAGGCAATACAGTTGAAATTTCAGGGTTTGGTAAATTTGAAGTAACTGAACGCTCTGCGAGAACTGGAATCAATCCTGCTACAAAAGAAAAAATCGAAATTCCTGCAAGTAAATCAGTAAAATTCAAGCCAAGTAAAGCACTAAAAGATCAAGTAAAATAACTATACAAATGCCTTGTTCAGAACTTGGCATTTTTTCTTTTTTGGCATCAAAAAAAGGCATTTGGAAAAATGCCATTTGCCTTTTGTTAAATTGATACAAGAGTGATACGAAAAAAAGTAAAACATATATATTTTAAGTCTTTTATAGACAATGCAGATATTATAAACACGCATAATTACTTCACTTCATATTCAGAATTTTTCATTAACCAAAGTTTTATAATTGTGTAAATTTGTTTCATTTAGGGGATTTCATGGGATTTTTCACGGTCTAGCCTCCCTGAGGCTAGTGGATCTAAATCGTAAGCGGCATAATGCTTTTTATTTGTTTTGCTACGTCTAGCCTCCCTGAGGCTAGTGGATCTAAATATGTCTTCTGTTGAATCAATAAGCTTAATTGTTGCGAGTCTAGCCTCCCTGAGGCTAGTGGATCTAAATGGTTTGTATATCTCCATTTTATACCCCCTTACCATGGTCTAGCCTCCCTGAGGCTAGTGGATCTAAATCACTTTCCAACAATCTAGGTGCGTATCATGTATGTCTAGCCTCCCTGAGGCTAGTGGATCTAAATTAAGCGTTGTGTTATAGTCAAATGCTCCCGTCGTTATGTCTAGCCTCCCTGAGGCTAGTGAATCTAAATTTATTATAAGATTTCCCATTATCCTATGAAAAAATACGATTTCCTTTTGCCTGACAGTAACGCAAGATCATTACAGGCTTAAGAACATCGTATTTTTTAATTCATTTTATTTATCCGCTCTTCTTTTCATATGTGCGCTTTAGCTGTTCCATAAAAACAGCAAGGACTGCAATATCCGCAGGATTCACACCTGAAATACGGGAGGCCTGTCCCATCGTCAGAGGCTGTACCTTATTCAGCTTCTGTCTTGCCTCCAGTGACAGATTCACCACCTGATTATAGTCAAACCGCTCAGGCAGGCATACCTTGTCCATCGCCCGCAGATGTTCCGCATCACGCTTGGCTTTTTTTATGTATCCCTCGTAGCGAATCTCGATTTCCACAAGCTTCGCAATCGCAGGATCAAATTCGCGTTCCAGATAAGGCTCTAAAAGCGCGATGGTAATTCCCGGTCGCTTCAGCAGCTCTGCAGCACTGATCCCCTCCTTCAGCACATCCAGTCCTAGCCGTTCCAGCAATCCATTAACTGTTGATTTTGGTGTAAACCGAACACTTGCAAGATAGGAAATCATTTCTTCGATATTTTGCATTTTCTTCTGATATCGTGCATAACGCTCATCGCTGATCAGACCTGTCTCATACCCATATTCGCTTAGTCTTGCGTCTGCATTATCATGACGCAGCAGCAGCCGATATTCAGCACGGGAAGTAAGCAGACGATACGGCTCCTTTGTCCCCTTTGTCACCAGATCATCAATCATGACACCGATATAGGCTTCATCACGATGCAGGATTAAAGGTTCCTTGTGATCCAGCTTGCGAACTGCATTGATTCCTGCCATCAGCCCCTGTGCCGCAGCTTCCTCATATCCACTAGTACCGTTGATCTGTCCAGCAGTATATAAATTCTCAATGATTTTATTTTCCAAGGTCGGCTTGCATTGCAGCGGATCTATGGCATCATATTCAATCGCATAGGCATATTTTTCAATAGTGCAGTTTTCCAGACCAGGCAGAGAATGCAGCATAGCCTCTTGTACATCGTACGGCATAGAGGTAGAGAAGCCCTGTACGTAGGTCGTATCCAGCGACTCGCTTTCTGGCTCCAGAAAAATCTGATGACGCTCTTTATCCGCAAAACGTACCAGCTTATCCTCAATACTGGGACAATAACGCGGTCCCACTCCCTTCACCAATCCGGAATACATGGCAGAGCGTTTCAGATTGCTGTTGATAATGTCGTGCGTCTTTGCCGTCGTGTAGGTAAGATAACAGACAGCCTGCTGATCAAATGGACGAATTTCCTTTGTATCCTCAGAGAAGCAGATAAATTCATCCGTTCCCGGCTGTACTGCGGTTTTTGAAAAATCAATGGACGCCGTTCGTACACGGGCAGGTGTTCCAGTTTTCAATCGAAAGGTTTCAATCCCCAGATTACGAAGACTCTGTGACAAATTCTCCGTTGTTGGCTCATCCTCAGGACCGCTTAAGGTAGAAGTATGCCCAACCAGAACCGTACTGCTCATAAATGTACCCGTTGTCATAATCAAAGCACGACAGTTCACAACGGTTCCATCCTTTTGACGAACGCCGCTTATCCTGCCATCCTTAGCCAGCACCTCTTCCACACACATTTCACGGATTTCCAGATGCTCCTGTTGTAATAGCTTGTCTTGCATATAGCGCTTATATTCCAGCTTATCCGATTGTACGCGAAGACACTGAACACCCGGTCCCTTCGTTGTATTCAGCATTTTAAACTGCAATGCAGTCGCATCGGCAGCTTTTCCCATTTCACCGCCAAGTGCGTCAATCTCTCTCACGACGATTCCCTTTGCAGGACCTCCAACACTCGGATTGCATGGCATGGATGCAATCATATCAATATGCATAGAGTATAGAATTGTCGTTTTCTTCAAACGGGCACAGGCCAACGCAGCCTCAACTCCTGCATGACCCCCGCCAATTACGATAACATCAACCATACGATTTCCTTTCCTAATGTCCCTTATAGCCACATTTTGCACAGGTATTTCCCGATCCCATCAGGGCCCCGCAGTGTGGACACATATGCTCCTTTTTACGTATTTCCTTATCGAACTCACTTACAAATTCCCGCTGAATTCGTTTTCTTCTCATATTCAGACGAAGCAGGAAAATTGCTATGAATAGCATAATTGCGCAGACGAGCAGACTGCATGCACTCGTCCAGAATGGATATGCTTCTATATATGAATAGAGTGCAAATATGCCAGCTAGCAGTGCTATAAGAATACAGAGCGCAAATGACAGCCAGCGCTGTTTCAAGCTGAGACGTGAATTGTTATATTTCATGATGATTCCTTCCTTCATTTCCAATGCATCCCACAGCCTATAATCTCATGAGAAACCCAATCCCGAATATGTCCTCATTCGGGTTATATTATAGAATATTTTCAAACGTATGAACAGGGATTTTTTTATATTTTGCGTTTGTATTCGTTCTAGTGAGCACTGTAAGCGCTCCGTTTTACCGATTCTTCTGCATAAGGTAATCCTTGTTTCCAGAAAACAGATTTTCTTTTATTACACACAGATTTTCGTATAGATTCAATAGGATTCACTTACGTATTCTGCTTGCTTACTGCAATTATTAGCCAGTTGTTTTATAAGAAAATACAGTCCAGATTAAGACATTGAAAATCAACACATGGAACTTCATATTATACATATTAAAAAATAGCAGAGATTTGAATAGTCCTGTGCCTGCCATCGTACTCAAAGCTGAATACACTAATTCCAAAATACACTTATAGAAAGCAAGGAAAGGCATTGACTTTTCACTCATTTTTTTCTATACTTTAGGAACTGAGACAGAAAGCCTTTAAGGGCTGAAAAGAGAGTGTCGCCGGCAAGCAAGCACTCTCTTTTTTTACAGAGGTCTGAGACAGAAGGGGTGTGCAAGATTTCCACATGCAGGATAAGGACTGCCACAGAAATCGATCATTTACTTCACTGCGTTACCGGCGGCTCTGCCGTTCGATCATATAGATCAGCTTCAGAAACATCAGGTACGCTACGATCTGATCCGTATGTACTTCCCCTTCATTTCAGCACACATGTCCTTGTGTCCATACTGTTACCTCCACTATTACATACGGTTTCTTTTTTTAAAACTCCTAAATTTTTTGACATTTCTCTGAAATAACCTATAGTTAATTACAAAATCATCGTACCTTTTATAGCTGTAGTACATCCATCTTTTCATGCAGTTCCTATACATCCCCTACGACCTTACCGCATTTGCGTACTGATTAACCACAGGTGAAAAAATACGTATCTGTGGACAATTTATGTTCAAGTTAATCATAAGAGTCTAGTGTAAGGCATTGAAAATCAACACATGGAACTTCATAATAAAAAAAATAAATCTGAATAGTCCTGTGCCTGCCATCGTACTCAAAGCTGAATACACTAATTCCAAAATACACTTATAGAAAGCAAGGAAAGGCATTGACTTTTCACTCATTTTTTTCTATACTTTAGGAACTGAGACAGAAAGCCTTTAAGGGCTGAAAAGAGAGTGTCGCCGGCAAGCAAGCACTCTCTTTTTTTACAGAGGTCTGAGACAGAAGGGGTGTGCAAGATTTCCACATGCAGGATAAGGACTGCCACAGAAATCGATCATTTACTTCACTGCGTTACCGGCGGCTCTGCCGTTCGATCATATAGATCAGCTTCAGAAACATCAGGTACGCTACGATCTGATCCGTATGTACTTCCCCTTCATTTCAGCACACATGTCCTTGTGTCCATACTGTTACCTCCACTATTACATACGGTTTCTTTTTTTAAAACTCCTAAATTTTTTGACATTTCTCTGAAATAACCTATAGTTAATTATAAAATCACACAATGCTCCTATAGCGGCAGCCCTGAAATCTTATCTCCTCCACTTTATGCAATTCATGTCATTCCTGGAAATAAACCTCCCTTGCCATATCAAATAGAATGACATGAGCTCCCTGCAGTGTCTTGATGCAGAAGCTTTCATCAATTTCCACAGCATCGCGCAGCTGTAAGCAAATATCATTACACTCCACCTCACCTTCTATAACAATAAGATATACCTGACGGGAAGGCTCTACCGGAATATCCAGCTCCTTTCTGGAAGATAAAGCACTGACATAAATATCCATATCCTGATGGATTTTCACATAAGCTGTATTCTTATGACCACTTACGATATGCAGCAAACGGTTTTCGCGAGCCTCCCATGGAATGCGTGCTTCACCATACTGTGGAGTATAACCGCTTCGATCAGGCAAAATCCAGATTTGAAGCAGACGTAATATTTCCTCCCCGTCGTTTTTCTCACTGTGGAAAACTCCGGTACCCGCACTCATGTACTGTATTTCCCCACGTTTCAGTGTTGATACATTTTGCATGCTGTCGGCGTGGGTCAGCTCCCCCTCAATCACATAGGTTATGATTTCCATATCCCGATGCGGATGGGTTTCAAAGCCGGTATGAGGCTGTATCGTATCATCATTAACTACCCGCAGCACACCGTAATGCATATTTTTCGGATTGTAATATTCCGCAAAGGAAAAGTGAAACCAGCTGTCCAGCCAGCCGAGACAGCTTCTTCCCATTTTGCGGTGATCAATCTTTTTCATCATTGTATATACCTCCATATCCAGTATGTACATGTATAACACTTCCATGCATACGCAGTTACACTGAACATCACTGAGATAAGAAAAAACTCTCAGATGCCGCGTGATTCATAATACATGGGCTGCTTTTTCTGGCATGCACCTTATCCGGAACGTTCGCATCTTGTTGTCCGCCATCATGATTTATAAACGCTCTTGTCTGCGGCTATATGCTGTAACAGTCATTCCGCAGTGCTGTACCACAGGCATTCAGACGAAAACAGCAAAAAGAAAGGATACTCTTTCAAGTACCCTCAGTGTTCCATATTCAAATAAACAAACAGCATCCGGTTTTTACCGGACATATCCTTAAGAACCTCAATTCTTGCATTTGGAAAATATTTCTTCGCCTCTTCACTTAGCGCTTCCTTCTGGTTATAGCCCATTTCAAACGCCATCATAGCACGTTCCTTCAACACCTTTGCGGCATTTTCAAAGATAATGCGATAGAATTTCAAGCCGTCCTCTCCTCCAAATAGTGCCACGTGCGGTTCATAGTCCACAACACTGTGCTCCATTTCCTCCTCACGCGGTATGTAGGGAGGATTACTAATTAGAATATCCACCTTCAGATTGCGGTCAATCAGCGGCTGTAACATATCTCCAACCATGAAATTGACGATTGCTTCATTGTCATCAGCATTCTTTTTCGCAACAGCTACAGCCTGTTCACTGATATCCGTTGCCATCATATGCAAATTCGGTTCTTCCTTTTTCAAAGAAACCGCAATCGCTCCGCTGCCGGTTCCGATATCCACCGCCATCACATTATCCTGACTGGAAAAATGCTCATCATAGGCTGCCAGAATATTTGCGACCAGCTCTTCCGTTTCCGGGCGCGGAATCAAAACATCCTCATTCACGGTAAAGCGATAGCCGTAAAACCATTCAAAACCAAGAACATGTCCGAGAGGAATACCGGTGAGAAGGCGCTGAATACCTTCTTCATAGAGTTCTTCCAGCTCCGGCTGCATTTCCTCATCGAATTCCATATACAGATTGTGCGCTTCTTTATTCGTCAGCTCCAGCATATACAGCAGGGCAGACTGTTCGCCATAGCCGGCTTCCTCCATACGCGCCTGGGCATTCTTCAGCACGGAATGATAGCTGCTCATTATTTCTCCCCTGCCAGCTTTGCCTGCTGATCCGCACTTAGTAATGCATCCAGCAGATCCTGCATTCTGCCTTCCATAATGCGATCCAGCTGATTCACGGTATATCCGATACGATGATCAGTTACACGATTCTGCGGATAATTATAAGTACGGATTTTTTCTGCACGATCTCCGGTGCCGATCTTGTTCCGGCGTTCGATACCCTGCTCTTCTTCCAGCTTGCGCTGATGCTCCTCATACACACGGGAACGGATTGTCATCAATGCAGTTGCACGGTTTTCATGCTGTGAACGTCCGTCCTGACACTTAACCGTAATTCCGGTAGGCTTATGCACAATACGAACTGCGGAATCGGTCTTATTGATATGCTGACCTCCGGCTCCGCTGGCGCGCATGGTTTCCATTTCCAGATCATTCATATCAATATCAAAATCCTCCGGTTCAATTTCCGGTGTTACCAGAACGGTTGCTGTAGAGGTATGGATACGCCCCTGACTTTCTGTCTTGGGAACGCGCTGTACACGATGACTTCCGGATTCAAACTTCAGTTTCCCATAAACGCCATCCCCCTTGACCATAAAGGAGACAAGGGAGAAGCCGCCTGCTTCACAGTCATCCATTTCTACGATTTCTATCTTCCAGCCCTGACTCTCTGCAAATTTGCTGTACATCCGGTACAGGTCACCTGCGAAGATATTTCCTTCATCTCCACCGGCTGCCCCGCGAATCTCCACGATGGCATTATGAGAATCATTGGGATCCTTTGGTATCAGTAGAATTTCCAGCTTTTCCAGATATTCCTCAATCTTAGGCTCCAGCTCCTCAATTTCCATTTTCGCCATTTCCTTGATTTCCTTGTCATCCTCCAGCAAAAGCGCCTTGGCATCCTCCAGAGCACTCACACTGTTTTTATATTCCGTATAGGTTTCCACCACCTGAGTCAGATCGGCCTGCTCACGTCCCAGCTTGGCCAGCATCCTGCTGTCGGTTACGATTTCCGGTGACATCATCATTTCATTGATTTCATGATAACGGTTCACCATTCCTTCAAGGCGTTCTATCATTACACTCATACTATACCTCCTACGAGTTCTTTCTCTCATTATGCCTGAAAAACGCATAAATATCCTTATATACTATATCATTGAACGGCTGAATTGCAAAGAATAAAATGTAGGAATAGATGCTTTCCCTTCGAATATATGCGTTGCTGAGTGAATGAGAGCAATCGTAAAAAATACGGCAAGTGCTTTTGCGAGTGCTGCAGATGATACCATGAGATACCCGATCACGAAGAGAAACCTTAAAATCCGTTAACAGCTTTTCCTTGTCAATTCACAGGCAAGCACGAAAACCGTTACGCCTTCGGTTAAAGCACAGGTTATCAATCACTTCATAAACAGCTCTTTCAGCTCTTTGCGGCTGTGAACCTTTATTTTGCGATATAGCCTTTTCATATACGATGCGACCGTATTCTCCTTTAATCCGCTGGCCTCAGCCATCTCCCTTCTACTATATCCCTTTAACACATAGTTTACCAGCTCCAGCTCTCTTTCTGTCAGCCCATAGCTGTTATAATCGCGATGCTCCTCCAGCAGCTGTTTCAGCTTTCTCCATCTCCAGCTGTCGCTGCATGAAAGAAATACATCCTTTCCAATTTTCAGTATGACTGTCATAATGCCATCCGGCTGGCAGATTTCGATTATGTGATGAACAGCCTCTACGATCTGTTCCTGATGATTTTCCTCCTCCAGCAATATGCAATAGAACAACAGCGCATATATCGTTCCAAACATCTGCTTTCTTTCATGCGCCTGACTTTCCAGCAGGGATGCCACAACACGCAGCTTTGCATAATTACGAATCTTTATCAGATACATGCCGTAAACAATAGAAGAATACAGGGTAGCTCCCTGAAGCAGATTTCCTTTTCTCCCCTCCTGGATCCATTCAGCAACTTTTTCATATTCACCGGATAAAATATATAAATAGGCCTGTGCAAGATCGATTTCCGAAAGAAGCGGCGGCAGAATCACCTTTTCCCGCAGAACAGCCAGCTGTTGATGAACAAATTGCAGTAATGTATGATCACGAAGATGATATGCGGCTCTTCCAATTGTAAACAGCGAGGATACACAGATCCATTTCTGACGGTAATGCTCGGCAATGTAGTATGCTTCCCATGCTGTATGTATGCTTTCCGCAAAGCGGGCGCTTTCCAGCTGCTGTTCAGCGGATGCCTGTTCCATTAAACCACCATTTGAGTTATTGGTGATTTCAAAGTAGTAATGCAGGTCCTTATGTAGGATATTGACGATTCTCTGGATATCTCCCGGTTTTCGATGATATAAAAACAGATTGTGCGGACTGCCGAAGGTTGATATGATTTCCGGATTGCTGATTCGTGAGGTCTGATTACGCAGCAGAGTTTTTGACCGCTTAAAATAGCGGCTCATCTCATGTAGATTGTTATAGCGGGAATATGCCAGAATCAGCTCCACCTCCCCCTGCAGCAGCTTCTCATCCTCATGCAGGCTTCCGCTATGCAGCGCATGTAGAAAGCCCTCCAGCAGCTGCTTTCCATAAAATATATCCTGCAGATTATTGAAATTATCCATAATGGCATGCAGCCATGCATATGGATAATCCACGTACAACTCCATTGGTACCATCTGATAGATATTCCGCATTAACTCAGTATCATAATCTGCAAAGTTTTTGCTTTCGTATAATTCCAGCAGCTGCAGTATTTTTTTATAATCCTTCAAAAGATAAAGCTGACGCAGACAATTGAGGATATCACCGCTGCTTTCGTAATAATCGGCAATTTTGCGATAGAGATGACTCGGATTTTTTTCATACATAAGGAATTTATCATACAGGAATTCACGAAATACAGGAGAGTAGGTAAAGAGGCGGGTAATTCTGTCCACCTGCACAAACCAGTGGAAATTCATCATCCAGGTCAATATTTTCATGATTCCGGTATCCACGCATAAAGCCTCAATGAGCTGGATATTAAAGTGCTCAAGAACAGACAGCACAGCCAGACTCTGCCGCTGTGCCTGATTCAGCTGCCGGTATATATATACGTCAAATAACGGATACAGCTGCAAATCCGGATTCAAAGTGCGTACGGCTCCATATTCCTCCAGCAGTGCATGCACACCGATGGTCCATCAGCAGGTAACTCTTAGAATTTCCCGCACTTCCCGTTCATCAATGCAAATCTGATTCACAGCTGCCAGCTTCTGAATATCGGCAAACTGAAATCGCAGCATTGTCGTAGGGATCAGCAGCGTCCATCTATACAGCTCTGAATTAAAAAAAGAGGGAATTCCTGATGCAAGAAGTATAATCCTGCAGCTATGTTCCCTCCGTTCGTACACCTTCATGATATGTCTGTCCAGTATATGATTGCGATATTGATCCAGTATGATGATATCATAGCTGCCGCTATCTATACTTTTCTCAAAAATTTCCCCAAGCTGTTTACGATTTTTCTTATGCATATGAATCCAGCAGCACCTTTCCTTTCGATTATGCAGAAAGGCAGCAACTGCTGTTGTCTTGCCAAAGCCATCCGGTCCGTAAATGCAAATCAGCGGATAGGAAACCATATGCTTCAGCATTGAATTAAATTGTTTTCTGGCAATCTGTCTCATATTCCTTCACCTATACCATTATAGCGTATATTACAAGGAATTCAAAAGCGAATTATTACCATTTTATGTATATTCCAAAAAAATCTACAGCTCCTGAATTACGCAGAAGCCCCCATGTATTGTAACAGTATTTTTTACATCCATTTTCTGCCTGAATATCAGATACAGGATATGCCTGCTTCAAATCCCATACATCAATCAGATGAGGATCGCATGCAGCATCTCTTCAAATATTTGTGAAGCAGAATACTTTCACTACAGTTGTTTCATGGCAGCCATCTGCAGTGCTCTGCCATTTCGTTTTTGTATCGTAAGAAATTCATTCACTCGCTTTCTTAAACAAGCGCTGTATAAGCGTTATCACAAATTGAAAAACAGCGGCTCCCACATCACCAGGAACCGCTGTACAGCTAACGAATAGAGAAATAGATACCAAACACGAGAGAGATGAAGAGTATCAGTACAAGTGCTGTTACAATCAGTACAGACAGCTGTCCTTCTTTTCTTATTTCCTTCAGTGCATTCTTTACAGAAAAGGTATTCCACTGGAAATATTTTCTCAGTGATAGCATCATCAGGACTGCCGAGATGAAGTTCATCAGAATGAATTGTCCAATCGTCATCAGCAGCAGATTTACACGTATGCTTTCCACATGCTGAGGAACCGCAAGATCCTTCAGAAAATGCTTCAGTACATACCAGACATACAGATTGGCCGTACAGATCATAAAGCCGGTAATCACGATCGGACTTTTACTGATCAGATCTTCGTAGGATTTACCACTCAGGTTTGACAGACCGCCTACATATACCAGAAACAATACGACCATGGCAACACACGCATACTTTGCATACCGGATATAACGGAAACCGCCTGTTTTTGCGAGCTTGTTTTTCTGTCGGATAAGATCTCTTCTTTTCATACTGACTCCTCCTGCAATGGTTGCCATTTTCTCATCTCCTCTATTATGGTTAGTCTAAATGCAGATAATCCTTTACTTTTGTTGTAATATTTACTACACGAACACCATATATTACCTGAACAGAGTTCTTTCCGCGTACAACGCCGATAGCCTCCAGATAATTTTTCCAGCTTGTATCCGGTGCAATCAGGGAATCATCCTTGACTGTAACACGAAGACGGCTGGCACAGCAGGTTACGGTTTCAATATTGTCCGCTCCCCCAAGAGCTTCAATAATACGAACCTCGAGTGCATCCTCAGGTGCGGAAGAGACATTCGCTTCGTCCTTACCGCTGTTTTTGATTTCATTGTATTCTTTTTTGCTCATCAGCTTGATTTCACCCTCGTCATCACGACCAGGTGTTTTGAGGTTGAATTTCGTAATTGCGAATTTGAATGCAAAGTAGTATACGATAAAGGTTACAGGAAGCAGCCACAATGCGCTCATGGCATGTACCTTCTGCGGCTGGAACAGGTTTGGAATCATGAAGAACAGCGCAGTTCCATTGATGGAAATATTTGTGATTTCCGCTGCGACATAGCACAGACCGCACAATGGAGCGTATACCAGCCAGTACAGTGCAGGTGCAACAAACAGGAAGGTATACTCAATCGGTTCTGAAATACCAACCATTGCCAGCGTGAAGACAGACGGCACCAGCAGTGATGCTACCTTCTTCTTATTTTCCGGTTTTGCACAGCGATACATAGCAAACGCGGCACCCGGCAGACCAGCCAGCTGGAACAGCAGACGTCCGTTGGTGAAGTTTCTTGTGATATAGCCGGTTGCACTTGCGCTTGCAGCCTGACCGTTGATAATGTTTTTAACACCCTCATACATCACACCGTCGATCATCATCGTACCGCCGACCTTTGTATATTCGATCGGGAATGCAATCAGATGGTGAATACCGAATGGCAGCAGCATCTTATCCAGTGTACCGAACACGAAGGTTCCCAGCAGACCACTTGTACGGATGAAGCCGGTGATACTCTGCAGAGCACCTGCGACATACGGCCATACATAATAGAATGCGATTGCCAGTGGAATAGAAGCAAGAGCGACCATAATAATAACGAATTTTGTTCCTGCGAAGAATCCGAACATTGCCGGCAGCTTTGTATCAACGAATTTGTTGTGCAGTCCTGCAGCAATCAGACCGGTAACAATACCGGAGAAGATTCCCATGTTGTATGAATAAATCCCCAAAGAGCTTGACCATAAAGCATTGAAGTTCAAGGCAGCCTGCTGTGTATAACCGCTTTTTACCAGTGCGTCAACAGTCGTGGTTTCAGCGGTCCATCCTTCCAGCGCAGCCCAGCCTTCAATTCCTCTCATAAAGCAGAAGAATAAGATCAGTCCCGCAAATGCTGCCCATCCTTTCTCCTTCTTGGCAAGAGTGAAGGCAATTGCCACGGCGAACCATAGCTGCAGATTGTTCATAAACATGAATCCCAGATTGGTGATCATGGTGAACAGATTGTACAGGATGTTTCCTTCCGGCAGGATGTAGTTTGTAAATGCACTACCGATACCCACGAAGAAACCAACGAGCACAAGCAGGATGATTGGAACCATCATTGCCCCGGCAAATGTCTGAAGTTTTGCCTGAATGTTTTTCATAGCTTGTTCCTCCTTTGTTTACGCTTTCATTTTAGCATGTCCGCCAATTTGAAAAAGAATGCAATGAGTTACGGTAATTCATTATTATTGTGGTAATTTTTCATCACCTTTTTGTACATGCCAGTTCCACAAGTGCCTCATAGTAGATGTCACTCGCTTTTAACAGCGACTTCACAGGCATACATTCGTTGGGCATATGAGGGCGGGGATCCTCATCAGGAAAGGTCGCACCAAATGCCACCCCGTGCTCCAGAACGCGGGCATAGGAGGCTCCCCCCTTGGTAAACACCGCAGCATCTTCCTTCATAACCCTGTGATATGCTGTTTTCAGACTCTGAATCAAAGTGCTGTCCTCTGCGACGTAGAGCAGACGCTTATGGCGTAAAACCTCAAGCTCACAGCCATAATGCTGTGCCGTTTTGCGTAAAGTATGAAGAAGGCTTTGCTCATCCGTTGACCGCACATAACGCACATCGACACACAGCTCCAGCTGTCCATCCTGCGTATTCAGCGACATCAAACAAACAGAGCCGCAGCCCATGGCAGCATCCTCATGATACAAACCGCTTTTCTTACCGTAAAAATCATCAAGAAAATTCTCGTATATCATATTCACCATCGGATACAGAGAGCCTGCTTGATCGAGGTGTCCGTGAAAATCCTTAACAAATTTGAAAATAGCATTATCCCCGCGCTGCGGATTGCGGGAAAGTGCACGTACACCACGATAGGTGATTTTTATGCCATCTTGCATAACCTCAATCAGATTGGTACGCTCAACAAAGCTGACATCACTGCCCTTGGGAACAATCACCTGTAAATCATCACAGACGATATGCAGACGCTCCTTGCAGTGCAGGCTGATATCCGAATCTGCATTCAGCAGGAAGCGTACCTGCAAAATCCCCTTTTCTCCATTGACAATAGGAAAGTTGCCATCCGGTGAAAAGCCGAAGATTGGTTGCGGGTTATGCTTGAAATAATGCTCCATGCATTCCCATGTTGTTTCCTCAGCCCCTCCGGCAATGAGGCGGATCGGATGATACAGTGTACGACCTTCCTGCCTGATACGGGCCATTGCATATAAAGCTGCCAGCAGCGGTCCCTTGTCATCATTGACTCCCCGGCCGTACAGCATACCGTCTATCTCCTGCATTTGAAAGGGATCGCCGTGCCAGTGAGAGCGTTCTCCTGCTTCCACCACATCCAGATGAGCCAGCACGCCGATATAATCATCTCCCTCACCAAGTTGGGCATCTACAGCATAGCCGTCAAAATCATGGACGCTAAAGCCCTCCCGCTGAGCAATCTGCAGGAAAACATCCATTGCATTCCGTATCTCTTTGCCAAACGGGGCAGATGAACCTGCAGTGCGCTCATCACGGACGGAAGGAATTTCCACCAGCTGCTTTAAATCCTGCAGCAGCTCACTCGTTCTTTTTCCTGTATCATAGATAGTTTTCATTATGTTATACCTCCTTATATGGTTATAAATTCCACATGAAATTGCCGCTGTCATTCTTGACAGAACAGCGTTTCACACGTATAGTTGCAAGTGAAAGCGAGGGTGCACGCTTATGAATAAACGAATCATGAAAATTGTGGATGTTCTGTTGAAGCAGGACTCCTATATCACGATTGATAAAATCTCCGAAGAGCTTGCCGTATCCAACAAGACGATTCGCAATGACCTCCAGATCGTGGATCAGTATCTCGAGGAAAACAACCTCAAGCTGATTAAAAAAACCGGCGTCGGTATCCGTATTGACGGTAAAGTCAGGGACAAGCTGCACGTATTGGAAAGTGTACGGGAGAAAAATAAAACGCTTGCCGATTATTCCCCACAGGCACGTAAAATTTTTATCGGGATGCAGCTGAGTGCCTTTGACAGCTGCCGCATCTATGAGCTGAGTGAACAGCTGTTTGTATCCCGTGCCACCATTCACAAGGACATTCTCTCCTTGACAAAGGATCTGGAAACCTTCAAAATCGCATTGCATCGCAAGAACAACAACGGAATCAGTATGGAAGGCAAGGAAAAGAATATACGTAATTTTCTGCTGGAGCTGATGCTGCGTGACAATGGCTATCAAATGTTTATTGATATCATACGGCGGGATGATTACCGCTGTGACGGCTCCTATGTATTTCCCGGGCTGGAGGTTACCGATGACGAGGTCAAGGACTTTACCGGCTGTATTCTCCGCTGGGGCAATCCGTATATCAATTCCCTGACCTTTCCCTCCATGGTGCTTGTCCTGCTGCGAGCATTTGTCACCTATCTGCGCATTCAAGATCGCCATATTGTCCATCTTTCGACTTCCTTCATCGAGGATTTGCGAAAGGAGCCATTCTATAAAGAAGCACGCGAGCTGTGCGACCGGCTGGCCAATCATTACCGGCTGCAGATTCCGGATGTGGAAATACGCTATCTGCAGGTCTATTTTCTCGCCCTGCAAAACAGCCGCGATCTCAGTGAACAGGAACAACAGGAAGCGCGTATGCTGAGTGATGCTCTGCTTACCTCCTGGAGCGAACAGCTGCATCTGCCCTTTGACCGGGATGAAGCACTGTGCCAGTCTGTATATGACCACCTGTGTCCTGCCATTATCCGTTTTCGTCACGGCATCCCCAATGAAAACCCGTTGATGCAGGAAATACATACGCTTTATGAACGTACCTTTCAGGTGGCAAGAAACAGCGTTTCCGTTATAGAAGAGCATTTCCACTGTAATGTGAGTGACGATGAGGTCGGCTTTCTCGCCTTACACTTGGCAGCCTCTTTGGAAAATATGAAGCAGCCGCTGAAAACCATATTAGTTGCTCACGGCGGTGTGGGAGCCGGAAATCTGCTGCGTAGAAAGCTCAGTGCCCAGATACCGGAAATCGACATCATCTCCCAGGAAACCTTCTTTTCCATTTATGAGTGCGATATCAGTGATATTGATCTGATCATCAGCACACTGGAGCTCAATCTGCATACAGATGTCACCATACTGCAGGTCAATTCCCTGCTGCATGACTACGACATTCTGCGCCTAAAGGATGTGATTCGCGAATATTACAAGGTGAAAAACGATCCTTATAATTTTAAATCGGCAGCACAGGAATAAATCATATTCCCTTGCCCGCAGGAGCTTATGCATAGGAAGCACAGAAACGATATCCTCTGTTTTCAGGTGCATTTCCGATGAAACGAAAAAGCCCTGTAAACGCTAAATGGAATACAGCACAAGGGCTGTACAGCTGTTGAATAACACTATCTGTGTAAATGAAAATCGGGAAGCTGTGATTCTATTGATATACAATAAAATCATACTTCCCTTTTTATGTCCCCTGAAGTGATACCGTCTACAAGCCGCCACGCTTTTATGGCAGTGTATAGGTTACTGCGACGCTTTCTCCACCCTTAACTTCGACAGGCTCCTCTCTGCGGAATTCCGCATAGCTGTCTTTATTTGTGAAAATGACGATAACACTCAGATCATATCCCTTTGATAACAGATATTCACGATCCATTTTCAACAGCGGCTCACCTTTTTTCACGTGCTTCCCCTGCTCACACAGACAGGTGAAGCCGTTTCCGTTTTCGTTTACCGTATCGATTCCGACATGAATCAGAATTTCCATACCGTTTTTCAAAGTAAGACCGACTGCGTGGTTGCTGGGAAACAGCATGGTTATATCTGCATCGGCACATGCATATACGGTATCACCTGTAGAAGCGATGGCAAAGCCGTCTCCCATCATCTTCTGAGAAAATACAGGATCCTTTACATCTTCAATCGGAATCAGTGTTCCGTCCACAACAGCAAGAAGCTCCTCCCTGCTCTTTTCTTTCTTTCTAAATCCGAACATATGTCATACCTCCTGATGAAATATTTATTACAAGTATATCTTACCTGTTTCCTGCATGTATTACAATCATTTCACTGTTATTTTCGCAGCCTTTTCTATGTGGTAATTTCTTACAGCAATGTTTATAAATTGCCTTATTGATACGGATGGCGTTTCCACATCCTGCGATTGCGGAAGTTCAGCGAAGTAGCGTACAATAAGGGTGCGAAAAGAAGGAGGAACTTACTTATGAAACATATCAAAATTGCAGCTGGTCTTGCACACGTTAATTATGGAAGAATTGCGGATCTGGTTAAGGAAGTCAGTGATGCCGGAGTTGACTATATTCACTCTGACGCAGCTGACATGCACGATCTTCAAAACATGAAGCTGATGGGTGGTCATCAGATTATCGCGGGTATTCGTCCGGAGACAGACAAGCCGATCGAATGTCACATTTATACAGTTAGTATGGACAGAATGTTCATCGAACAGATTGACGAGGCGGGAGCAGATATGCTGATCATTCCTGCGGAGCACTTTATCGGCGCACAACTGGCTTATATCATCAACTGGTGCCGTGAACGCCACATCAAGGTTGGTCTGACACTGGGCTGCTATACACCGTTATGCTTCGTTGAGGAAAGCATTTATGATATTGACCGTTTGCACATCGTAACACACGGTGTAGATGAAACCGATGGAAAAGACAACTGGGGATGGAGAAAGAGTGCCATTGATCTTGTACAGCGTGCACGCAAGATGATTGACGAGAAAAATCCAAAATGTGAGCTGGCGGTTGACGGTGGTCTTCGTGCCGATAATATGGACAAGCTGATTGAATGCAATCCGGATGTCATCGTTCTGTCCAGTGCTATTTTCAAGGATCCAGATGGAGCAGCAGCTGGTGTGAAGAAATGCAGAGCCGCAATCGATGCAGCAGCAGAAAAATACGGTCTTGAATAATACAAAGAACTCTCCCGCTGAGAGTTCTTTTAAAGAAAGCTCCATCCTGACACTGGTGAAGGATTACGGATGGATCACGTTTGCTGCTGCCATTACCGCTGTTGCGGTTAATTTCTTCTTCACCTCGACCGGACTGGCACCGGGGGGTATTACCGGTCTTTCCCTGGTTTGCTCCACCGTATTCGGTATTCCGGTTTCCACGATGTCTCTTTGTATCTCCATACCGCTGCTGATCTTATCCACCATCGTACTGGGGAAAAGCTTTGGTATCAAAACGTTGTATATTACACTGGCAACACCGCTGTTTATGAAATTAATTCCCTCCATTCATACAACACAGTTCCTTCTGGATATCCATCCGCTTCTGGAATTGGCGGTTGCCGGTCTTCTCGGGGGACTGCTGGTTGGGGCTGCCATCGGTATCGCCTTAAACCACGCCTGTGCAACCGGAGGTACGGATGTCATAGCGCTGTTGATTCAGTATGTTTTTAAATTCCTAAAGGTCAGTGTGATTCTGTTCTTCCTGGATGGCTCTGTTGTGATTGCCTCCGGTGTGATTACACAGAATGCATTGATCTCCGTATTCAGCTTCCTGTCTCTGATGGTCATCATCCAGACGATCAGCTTTGTGACAAAGCATAAGCTGAGTGCGTGAACTACCGCCAGCTAAAGAGCAGGGGCTTCTAATGAATGCTTACACATCCATCAAAACGTTTTGTTCGTGTTCAGATACACGTAACTGGCACGTTCACCGTACCTCTACTCCATCGCTCTCGCTCTGGCATACATGGATATACTTTTCGTATGATATTGCTTGCTCCATTGATATCGGCATTCATTAGAATGCCGTTTTTGCTTCTGTACAATCCTCGCTTGATTCTTTTCCCTGTGAAGGTGTGTGTTACATCGTTTCCATAGACTGGTATTTGATCCTCGTCAATGGAACTAGCCTTCGATTGTATTGCTTCTTCACAGACCACGACTCTGATTCCTGCCGCTTCTCCTTTGTATTTGATCATTTCGATCAGCGTATGAAACGGTATCTGAACAAATGTCTGATTGTTCTTCTTCCCCATATGGATACGCTTCTTCCAACCCGCATTATTCCCTACGACGATAACTTCGATTCCTTCCTCCACACATAGATCTATTATTTTTCTTGATGCTTTGTGCAGGATATCCTTTACACGTCGATTTCGCTTTTCGCTGATACGTTTCATTCGTTTTGTTTGATGGATGCCTTTGCTATCCTTCTTTCCAGTTCTTAGCAGTGAGCGATAATGTGCGATCTGTTTGTTAAAGTATTGATTGACTGCTTTTATTTCATTTCCTTTTATCAGCACAGGGCGGTGTCCGCTCGTAAACGCAATTGCTGTCAAATTATCGACACCAATATCTATGCCGGCTACTCTTCTATATCTGTATAAAGCAGCCGATATTCTTTAAACTACGTAATTTTATAACCTGTAATGTATGGCTGATATAAGATGTGACTATGGACTGCTTGACATTCTCCAGAATACTTTTACACTAAGAGTAAGAATTTGTCACAATGTGCACACACTTCCGTCTAATTATAGGAAGAGTAAAGGAGGCTGATATTATGCAGCAGGAGGAATTAAACAAACGAATTGATCAGGCGGTTCAGGGGGATCGCCTTGCACTGGAGGAGGTTCTGACAGAAATACAGGATATGGTATTCAATCTGTCACTGCGTATGCTGGGAACCATAGCGGATGCACAGGATGCCGCTCAGGAAATCCTCATTAAGGTTATGACCAGTATTTCCACCTTTCGCAAAGAAAGCAGATTTCAAACCTGGGTGTATCGTATCGCTGTGAATTATCTGATGGATGTAAAAAGAAGCATGTTCGCAGCGCATCCCCTGGATTTTGATTTTTATGCAAATGATCTGCGGGCAAGCTATGTGCCGGATGAAGAAGAAGCCCTGACGGGATGTACGAGGGAGGAGGCCGCAAGAGAGCTGAAGCTCTCCTGTACCAATGTCATGCTGCAATGCCTGAAGCCGCAGGATCGCTGCATTTACATTCTCGGGACTATGTTTCACATTGACAGTAAAAGTGCCGCAGAAATTCTGGATATGACTCCGGAAGCATACCGGCAGCGCTTATCTCGGGCAAGAAAGCGCATGGCTTCTTTTTTAAGCACCTATTGCGGAGCAGTATCCAATGGATTCTGTCAGTGTGATAAGCGGATTCCCTACGCAGTTATGACACACCGTCTTGAGCCGCAGAATCTGGAATACAGCAGACTGAAAACACTGGATAAGCGGATTCTGAATGAATTCTGTGATCATATGGAGGAGCTGGAGGAGATTATGGACAGCTTCGATCAGCTGCCTGCCTTTCGCTGTACAATGGACGCCAAACAGCTGTTAAGGGAGCTGGTGGATTCAGAGGTCATGAAAAAGGTACAGAATGCAAAGGAGGTGGCCTGATATGTCTATTATGATGGAATACTTGCGCCAGCTACAGAAAAACAACCAGCGGGACTGGTTTCAAAGTCACAAGGAGCTGCGGAAGGAAGCAGAAGCGGAGTTTGAGGAGCTTTTACAGGAGCTGATGGAGCGCATTGCATGCTTCGATTCCTCCATTAACGGCTTTGCGCCGAAAGAGCTGACCTTCAAACAGGTGCGCGACACCCGTTTCAGTAAAGATAAAACTCCGTATCTGCCTGCATTTCGCGCACATATTTCCGCAAAGGGGAAGCTTCCCATACCGGTTGGATATTATATTCATCTAATGCCGGATAATCAAAGCTTTCTGGGAGGAGGATTGTTCGCGGATATGTTCAAGGACGCAACAGCCATGATGCGTGATGCGATTGCCGCAAAGCCGGAAGAGTTTTCCGCCATTATCGAAGCTCCTTCGTTTAAGGATCACTTCACAATTACAGGGACAAAGCTGAAGCGTGTTCCCAAGGGGTATGATCCTGACCACAGCATGGCCTCCTATCTCTGCCACAAAAGCTGGTGTCTTGAATATCCGCTCATGGATAATGAGGTGGAAGACCGCGAGAAGTTTCTCACACTGGCCTGCACCCTGTTTCATGCAATGAAGCCGTTTCATGATTTTATGAATACGGCATTGCAGGATTTTCAGTTCCCGCAGCGATAGAGATATGTATGGATATCAGAAAGAAACATGCTTATAGATGGCTATGGAAAGGTGCTGCTGTCATGATGCTGTATATATGACATTGCACTCATTCATTTTTCACAGCATACATATCTGTGCAAGACGAAGCTGTAAATGACTTTATAAATGATACTACAGAATAAGCAGAAGCTCCCATTTTACATGGATGCCTCTGCTTATTTTGCCTGCATGCTGACTTTATGACAGTCTGCCTCTACAGCTGTTTTCGCAAATGCTGAGTTTTATCTATTTCCCCATGAAACTGCGCAAGCATTTTTTCCCATGCCGCATGCAAATTATCGTCCAGCTGAAACAGACCGGAATTTCCCACGATGAATACTTCCACCCCTGCCTGACGCAGCTCCTGAAAGGTTGCTGCATTGCAGGAGCCATCCACTTCGATTAGATACCGATAGCCATGCTGCAGCTTAAGCGCCTTCGCTTCTTTTATCTTATCCAGCATTTCGCGAATAAAAGCCTGTCCGGCAAAGCCCGGATCAACACTCATAATGGTGATTTTGTCAAGTAAATGAAGATAATGCCGGATATAGGACAGGGGAGTTGCCGGATTCAAAACAATACCGGTCCTGCATCCAAGCTCATGAATCTTATGAAGAATACGAAAGGCATCCGTGTTGATGGTTTCTGCATGCGGCGAAAGAAAGGTGGCTCCTGCCTGGGCAAGCATGGTGATATAGTCATCCGGATGCGTTACCATTAAATGACAGTCCAGCGGTACCCTGCTGACGCGGGCTACTGCTTTGACAAAATCCGGAGATAATGTAATATTCTTTACGAAATGACCATCCATAATGTCAATATGATAAAAATCCGCATGCAGATTCAGAACTTGAATCTGTTCTCTGATTTTCAATAAATCCATACACATGAGAGACGGACTGAACATAGGCTTCATACGTATATCCCCTTCAAGTAAACGTTTACGTATCCTCTTTTTTTAAAGCTCACCTACGTGAGCTCAGGTTGATTCCCTTACACAAAGAGAAACCGGTATGATAAATTCCTGCTTATCCAGCTCATGATGAATCCGCTTCAACAGCGCGTCTCCTGCCGCCTCCGCCATCAGCTCTGTATTTTGTGTAATCGTAGTCAGTGCCGGGTGACAGAACTGTGAAATGGAGACATTGTCAAAGCCGACGATTTTCACCTGATCGGGAACCTGAATATGCTGTGCATGCAATGCGTGCAGACAGGCCAGTGCCATATTGTCATTGGTCGCAAACACGCCGTCAAAGAAGCAGCCTTTCTGCATAAGCAGGTTAGTGACTGTTTTGAATACACTGGCATAATCGCTTTTCGTCATGATTTCCCAGGATTCCTGAAATGCTATCCCCGCTTCTTCCAGCGCTTCCAGGTAGCCGCTTCTTCTCTGCCGAATCGTGGACGCTTTCTTCTGATCTCTTAAAAACAGAATGCTGCGGCACTGCTTTTCGATCAATTCTCTGGCAGCAAGATATCCTCCCTGCCGATTATCGGAATGTACAAAGATGTGCACATCCTCCGGCTTTCGGTCAATATAGACGATCGGTATGGAAAATGCGGATTCCTGTATCGGATTTGCATTCCTTCCTGAGATATAAATGATACCCTCTACCTGCTGCTCCTTCAGATTGCGGATATGCAGCTGTTCGATTTCAATATCCTCATGGGAATCACATATCAAAACAGAATACTGATGTTTGAGAAAGAACAGTTCCAGGTAACGGATGATTCTCGCAAAAAATTCATTGGTGATATCCGGTACGATAACACCGATATTCCTGCTTCTCTGCGTCCGCAAGCCCTGTGCATTTTTATTAAGCTGAAAACCGCATTCCGCAATGACTCTGCGCACACGGGTCTCCGTTTCCTTGGAATAACCGCCCTTTTCATGCAGCACACGGGAAACTGTGGCGGTGGACACCTGCGCCAGACGTGCGATATCAATAATATTATATTTATGCTGTTCCACATCGACACCTCCTTTACGTAAACGTTTAACTAACACATGTATATCATAGCTAAAATAATAGTGGATGTCAATACAGAAGCAGCAGGAGAATGACGAAAGTACACCGCCCTTATGCTATGCGGACATATCATAAGGAAAACCGCTATATAAGAGAACATATAAACAAAGGAAGAAATGAGAGCTTGCAATATCGAGGCGTGTTTATTTCACAGCAGTATAGCCGTCGGGGTAACAAAATAGACCTGACAGACAGGATTCATCATTTTCAGCAATATGATTTACCATAGAATATCCCTGTCTGGTTTTATTTCTTGGGCTGTTTTACATGCAGTGTTTTCTGTACTAAAACAGTGCCACCAATTCTTTTTAAATGGACAGGTCGTATCATCATGAGAGCAAAAAGGAATCAGTGCATCACAAAGGATGAAACTGATCCTTTTGTCTTTGATGAAAAACAAGGTAAATAAGAACCGGAAATTGACAATAATACGGTCATGGATTTTAACGGTTGAATCTATTGCACAAAGCAGGAGCTGATTACAGTTAACACATTATACCTACTCCCGCTATTTTGTGTAGTTCAGCTCCTCTTTCTCTGCATATGCCCGGTATCCTTTATGCAGACAGCATGCATTGTTCTGCTTTCCAAGCAAAGACAGTATATTACATGAAGCAGACATATCACAGCTGCCATCAGTATCAGTAAATTCAGGCTTATCATGAACCATGCCAGGAAAAAGAGAAGCAATGCAAAAGAGAAGGCATGCAGCTTTATGCTTACCTCAATAACAGCGCACCTCTTCCAGTAGGAACGGCTGTGTGTGTCACATTTGCGAAAGATAAATTGCAAAAGCCGATCTGCACCCTTCCGGTATTGCATCAGCATCAGCTGTCCCGGAGTGAATTTCAGATTGGGAAACAGATTGCTCAAAACCATTTCCTGATGCAGCTTACGCCGCATGCATACCGGAAGGAGAATCCATAATCCGATGATGACACTCAGACAGAACAGCAATATCAACGGCCACAGAATGGCAAACGCCGCACTCCACGCTTTACCATTCAACATACAGAAGATGATAAAAACAGGAACAAGTCGCTTCGTAACATTGATAATCGTGATGGTCCCCATGGCTGCCAGATAGCCCTGTGAGGTTTTATAGCAGCCATAAAGAAAGCCTGTCAGATACAGCAGCTGTATACAGAGCAGAAAGGTGAGAAAAGGCGATGCGATTGTTTTCTGTATCACTGCATAAACACCAATACCGATAGCAGCGGCAGGGAGCTGGAACAGCAATAGTATACACAATTTGCAGAGATAGCTTTTACGGCAGGTAAGGGGAAAAGCCAGAAGCACCTGCCAGGAAAGCGGTGGTTCTTCTTCCCATGCAATCTGATAAACAATGCTGAGAAACAGAAAGGATACCAAGCATGCTGCAGCCTGTATCTGCTGATCCTGATATATACTGCCCTCTGTCACCGTAAAGCTGCTTACTCCACTGATGTAGATATAGGCAAGCAAAGCGGCAGGAATCAGATACTTCCATTTTCGGTTGCGAAGCATACGAAGCAGCTCATAGCGAATCATACAGCATCCTCCTCCGGCTGGAAATATTGCATGATTTTCCTATGGTCTTTCGTATCCAGAACCAGATGGTGACCATCCAATGCCAGCAGCCGATTTACAACAGGCAAAATGCCGGATGAGGTATGACTGGTAATCAGGAATACCGTGTTCTCACACTTTTTTGAAATCAGCTCACACAGACCTTCACTGCTTTTCGCATCTATGGCAACAAACGGCTCATCCATGATAATCATATCCGCATTGCTGAGCAGAATACAGGCAATACCCGCCTTCTGTTCCTGTCCGGAGCTGCACTGGTCCATGCGCTGGTTTAGATAATCAATCGACAGTGCCTGCAGAACCTCCTGTACAGCTGCGTCCTGCACATCCAGATTTTTGCCATGAAAGCAGCGGTAAAAATATCGCAGATTTTCCAATACGGTTAAATGGCGATACAGAGGATGTTCATATGGCAGATATCCAATTGTCATTCCACCACGTGAAAGGCTCCCGTAATCCGGCGGCAGAAATCCGCAGACCACATTTAACAGTGTACTCTTTCCTGCTCCGTTTTTCCCGGTCAGCAGTATACACCCGTCTCCCTGCTGTATCGTCAGATTCAAATCCTCTAAAATCCATTCCGTATCATAGGCATAGCCTACCTTATTCAGTGTGATCTGTTTCATTGCACACTCTCCTTTTTGTATACAGGGTACGTACCCTCCGTATCCCCATATAAAGCAAATAGTCCAGTGGACTTTCCAGACAGGAGGAAGCTTTCCCAATAACATAAAACACATGAACTAGCAGCATGGCACCAATCACGGCATATAACATATTTCCATTATCAAGCAGAAGCGTCGCAAGCATGACCTCCACAACAATAAATGAAGAAACATTGCGCTTATCGGGCTGCGGTTCCTGAACCTCTTCCCATGCTTCCTCCATTTCCCGATCCGCAGACTGAAGCAGCTCTGTATGTTCTTCCTCCAGTAAGGCTGCAATTCTTTGCATATAAAGATTTTGCAGCTCACACTGCGCAAGCTTTTTCTCCAGCTGTTCCTTCTGCATATCCAGCAGCTGCATATTTTTCTCCTGCAGCAGTTGTTCGATATCCGCAAGCGAAACATCCATTCTTCGCAATATTTTTATCCGCATTAGAATACGGACATGCTCCTGTGTGTAACAGCGATAGCCGTTCTCATCCCGTATAACCTGCAGCAATCCCTTTTTCTCATACAGATTGATTGCTTTTTTACTTAATCCGGTTGTATCCGCAATCTCCTGAATTCTCATATTCTATCACCTCATGTTTGAGGCTATTGTACAGCAGTCCCCAGGGGAACGGTCAATAGCTTATGCTTAATTTATACAAATTTAATAAAGTTTGCCTGAATAATTACAGAAAACAGGCATAACACCAATAGACAGAGCGGCATCATGCAAGAATACAAAAATGTCTGTAAAAGAATCATCTCTTACAGACAACTGTGTGTTTCTCTTATAATACCAGAGAAGGTGCGCTGTATGCACGGCCAGCCATTTCATTATCCAGCATGTACAAACTCTTAGGATCTGTGCCGAATAATTCGAATTTCTTCACCATATCCTCTGCATTCTTTTCTTCCTCACCCTGTTCCTTTACAAACCAGTCCAGAAACTGCATCGTGCGATAGTCCTTCACCTCATGTGCAGCATCATAAATTGTATGAATCAGGCTGGTTACATAGCGCTCATGCTCCAACGCAAATTCCAGCGGATCCTTTAAGGCACTGCATACTTTATCCGGCTTATCCACCTGTTTCAGTGTGATGTGTTCCCCGTTATTCTGCAAATACTGCAGAAGCAGCATTGCATGATCGCGTTCCTCCTGCGTCTGAATCATGTACCAGTTGGCAAAGCCATCCAGCCCCTGCTCCTGATAATAGAGAGAGAAATCAAGATACAGATATGCGGAGTACAGCTCCTTGTTAATCTGATCATTCAGCAATTCGGATACTTTTTTATCAAGCATAATCATACCTCCTGTGTCTTATAGTATAAGTATACTCTGTATGGTTTGAATCCGGAAGTACCTTTTACATTTTTTTACAATTTGTGACAGCTGTATGACTACTCCTTTGCGCGCTCCACCTTCAGCTTTTTGCCCTTGATGGTTTTCTGACGCAGCGCACGCAGCACCTGCAAGCCCTTACCATGCAGTATATCCACATAGGACTGATGATCCTGTACCTGGATGACGCCGATATCATCCCCGCAGACCCCTTCTATTTCGCAAATGGCACCAACGATATCCCCGGGGCGGATTTTCTTTGTCTTCCCTCCGCCAAGATACAGCTTCATCATATCCTTGCGCAGCTCCTTCCCTTTTTCCTCTTTTTGAGATTTCGGAATTCCCAGCTTTCTCAATGTCTCAGCGTCCGCAATAACAGCTTCAAGCTCACTGCTGTCATGAAACTCCAGTGCATTCCCCAGATATTCTTCCAGCTCCTGAAGGCGGAAATCATCATATTGTGAAACAAAGGATATCGCGGTACCGCTTCGATCCAGTCTTGCAGAACGGCCGATACGGTGTATGTAGGTCTCTTTTTTATTTGGCATATCGTAATTGATAATATGCGTAACATCCTGTATATCAATGCCTCTTGCGGCAACATCCGTAGCGGTTAGAATACGAAGCTTCCCTAAACGAAAGTCCTTCATATTTTCCAGTCGATCCTCCTGCAGCATACCGCCGTGCAGCTGATCGACACTGATGCCCTTATCATACAGCATACGGCATATTTCGCGAACATGCTCCTGTGTCTTTGCGAAGATGATACAGGATTCGGGAAGCTCCCTGCATAACAGCTTCAGCAGTGCCTGCGGCTTTTCGTGTTCCTTCAAACGGTATGCATAATGATGCATCTGCTCACTGACGGAGGTCTGCGACTCGATTTCCACAACTTCCGCCTGCTTCAGAAAGTCATGTGCAAGCTCCTGTATTTCCTGTGGCAGTGTTGCGGAGAACATGCAGACAGACGCGTTTTTTGGAAGACGAAAGAATATCTTCTGGACAGTTTCGATAAACCCCATATTCAGCATTTCATCCGCTTCATCGATAATGATATAGCGGATTTTTTCTGTTCGAAGGGTTCCCTGCTCCAGATGGTCAAGCACTCTTCCCGGTGTTCCTGCGACAACATGGGTCCGCTGCTTTACATCCTGTGCCTGAAAACGGAAAGGCTGCTTCCCGAATACGGCAGCCGTCTTAATGCGCTTATAGGCACCGATGTTATCAAATTCTCCCTTGATCTGCAGGGCAAGCTCTCTGGTCGGACTCAGTACCAAAGCCTGAGGTGAGCGTTCCTCCCAGATCAGGTCCTGTATGATAGGTATCGCAAAGGATGCGGTCTTTCCACTTCCAGTTCTGGATTTCACCAGAATATCCTTCTTTTCCAGCATGAGCGGTATGACAGCCTCCTGTACCGGCAGCGGACTTTGATAGCCCAGTGTATGCAGAGCCTCACAGATGGAGGCATCCAGCTTATAATCTTCAAATTTCATGTTTATCACCTATATGTTTCAGCTTTCCTACCTATTATACGGGATAACGTATGGAAACGCAAAGACAGTCTGCAGGAAATATTACAAAACTGTAATCTTGCTGTAAGCAGAAACACACGACAAACCAGTGTGCATACGATATAATGCAGATAGAAAGAAGGAGGAGATGGAGATGAAAAAGCTGTTGAGCTGGATTGGCACTGCACTCTGTTTGGCATTCTTTGGATATCATGCCTGAACATCTGATTTGACATCTTTCCTTTTTCATTGCAATAGGCGCCAAGAGGCGCTTTTTTTTGCTTACCTGTTTTCAGCCTTAATCAAATGAAGCAACAACCACGGCAGCTATGTAAAAGGAGAATGGCTGCGGATACTCATGTTGCTTTCTGATTCTGAATGAAATGCACAGGATTTTATATAAGATGTAAGGAACAGTATGATTATTGGTATTTGCTTAACAATAAAATCAGAATATGATGTTGTCTGTATGCGACGTTATACAGAACGAAATAAACGATTAGCCTGTCAATCAGCTAACAGGATTGTAAGCAAAGTGTAAGTAAATTCACACGACGAAGCAAAGTGCTTCCGGTATACTATAGGTGTAAGACAGGAGGGACGCTACCATGAATAAATTCATAGAAATTGCAGAAGCTATCGCATGTATCCTGTTTCTGGGATACCGTGAGGAAAACTTTATCCGATAACTTCCCACAGCAGTATCGCGCTGTGTAATATAGATCAGGCACCCTGCTGTTGCATGGGTGCCCTTTATATTTCTTTTACAGTTTCTTCTGAAGGCTGTATCTTTTCTGTTTCTGTAAGAATCGCAGAGTGCTCCCAGCGATGTCTGAGATAAATGGCTTGTGCCAGTATACATTCAAAGATATTGCTGAGCAGCATTGCCAGCCATATTCCTGTAATGCCAAGGCTCGTAAAGCGATGAAACAGCAGAATCATCGGAATGCGGAATGCCCAAAGACGCATCATGGATAAGATAAAGGTATAATTCGTATGACCGGAGCCATTGAACACGCCATCATTCAGGTTGATATACCATCCCATGAAAACACCGCACAGCAAGGCAAAAAATGCATATTCCTGTGTTAGCTCCATAAGCTGCGTAGATGCGTTTGGTACAAACAAGTGTATAAACGGTGTGATTACGAGCATTCCGATAATGGTCAGAGTAGATGAGAAAAGTGTTGACAGCTTCATCGCTGTATGAAATGCCTTTCGTGCACGCTCTGTATTGCCGGCTCCCAGATTCTGACCGACAAAGGTTGCCAGTACAGCTCCGATCGACATGACGGGAATATAGGCAAGCGTCACCATTTTTGCGCCGACACCGTATGCCGATATGGCAACAGCACCATAGTAGACGATATATTTGTTCATGATGACAAAGCCCAGATTTTCAAGAAACTGACCGCTTGCGGCAGGTATACAAAGCTTCAGTATGATTTTTCCATCCGCTGCATGAAACGGATATGCCCGAAAATCGATATGTACAGGAAAGGCTTTATCATGCAGACGCCGCCATGCAATCGGTACCATAACCAGCTTGGATACAACCGTGGCAATCGCAGCACCAAGGATACCGAAGTGAAAAACAAAAATGAATATCGGATCCATAATAGCATTCAGCAGGGAAGCGCACATATTCAGCTTTACACCGGATCGGCTGTCCCCCGCACTCTGTCGCATTGCCATATAGAGGTTCAGCATAAGAAGGCCGATATAGTCAAAGGAAATTCCGAACAGATATTGATAACTGGCATCATAAATTTCCTTCGGGGTATCCAGCCAGCTTAGAATCGGATGCAGCAGAAGCAGTGTTCCTATGCTCAGTACAATGGCAAAGCCTATCGCAAAGTATAGAAGAGCAGTAGCGAAACGACAGGCATCCCCCTTTTGATTGGCCCCAAGCCGTGTGGATAGTAAAGCAATCGCAGCCGCACTAAGCCCCATGGCAACACTTTGTGCACACCACATAATAGGACCGACAAGCGAAACGGCGCCAACCTGAAGCTCACCAAGCTGTCCGACCCAGAAGGTATCAATGATATTGTAGAGGGAGTTGACCAGATTCAGCACGAACAGCGGTACAGCCATGCGCAGCAATGCCTTTGTCAGATTTCCCTGTAATATACCCTTTTCCTGCATCGGTATCTCCCCTTTCTGTATTGTTATATCATAGCATATTTTCTACCCTTCGCCTATAGATATAGAGGGGTGAAAAAATAAGAAGACGGTGTGTTTCATTCTTTTTCATAAATAAATGTTAAACAGTATGCTGCATGTGATATCCTTATAATGCGAGGTGAGTATATGAAAAAGGGTTATAGAAATAAGATAACGGATGTTAAAGGCGTCCGTGTCGGACATAAAACAATAGCGGCGGATAACGTACAGACCGGTGTTACGGTAATCCTGCCGACAGAGGGTGATATTTTTCGTGAGAAGCTGACAGCTTCATGCCATGTGATCAATGGCTTTGGAAAGACCGGCGGATTGATACAGCTGGAGGAGCTTGGTGTACTGGAAAGTCCGATCGCATTGACAAATACGCTGTGTGTGGGGACTGTTCAGCAGGCATTGGTGCGCTATATGCTGCAGGATCATCCGGAAATCGGTACGACGAGCGGCACTGTGAATGTAGTGGTTGGGGAATGCAATGACGGATATCTGAATGATATACGGGCATGCAGCATTCAGGAGTCAAATGTATATGAGGCGATTGCGGATGCAGGGAAGGATTTTGCACTTGGGGCTGTGGGAGCAGGTCGCGGTATGAGTTGCTTCGAAATGAAGGGAGGTATCGGTTCCGCGTCAAGAGTGCTGGAATTGAATGGAGAAGAATATACGGTGGGGCTTCTCGTCTTATCTAATTTCGGATTAAAGAATGATTATATCAAGGAAAACGTATCCTTTCATGATTCTGTGAAGGAACAGGTGGAGCAGGGCAGTATTATAATAATCCTGGCAACAGATATACCAATGTCCGACAGACAGCTGAAGCGTGTATGCAAACGTATGCCGGTGGCACTCGCCCGCCTTGGTTCACATCTGGGAAATGGCAGTGGCGATATTGCGATTGCCTTTTCCACAGCAAATAAAATTCCTCATTCCGCTGATTGCTCATTTATATCGCAAACTATTCTTCATGAGCAGCAGATTGACAAGGTTTTCCGTGCTGGCATCGAAGCCTGTGAGGAAGCGATACAAAGCTCTCTGGACGCTGCGGAAACGGTAGTCGGAAGAGAGGGCCATTGCAGGTATAGCTTAAAGGATACTGTAGCAAAAATGAAGAAAGGATAAGACCGTTAGTAAACAGTATCAAGAATGAGAAAGGGTGATGCCTGAAATTGCTTCACCCTTTTTGACTATGCATCTGCTATTGACATTTTGATGTACTTTTGCAGTTCTGAATCACAGCAATAGATATAGCACCCCTTCATCCCTCTTGTCATCAACGTGTAATACGTATTCAGTATAATCTGTCGTTCAATATGTTTTGCCTTCTCCGGATTCTCACGATACAGCTTTTTCAGCCCCTTTACAGAAGAATCCGTTTTCGCTCTTTGCCTGTAGTCAGTCACAAGCTCATTGTTTTCATAACGAAGATCTTCACCAATAATAACTCCTACATAATCAAATTCAAGCCCCTGTGTAGTATGAATGCACCCTACTTGATGAACAGATCCCTGACTTATTGCATATGGATCACCAGCATCCAGATTCCAGCTCATTTTGAAATCACCAATTACAATGTCATCGTGATTCGGATCACTTCTACCGGCTTTTTCCCACTCCCAGCAGTATCCCGCCAATATTCTGGCTTTCCCTGATTCATCATTTTTTTCACAAATCATAGCTCTTAATTCATTTGGATCATCAATGACACGAAAATCAAAGCTGATATCCTTGAAATTGAAATTTGCTGTTTCTTCCAGCTGCAGCATATTTCTTATCCAGGCAAGATATCCATCCGATCCGTTACAGCGAAACTGTGAATGTAATTCATATTGTATAACCTCTGCATTTTGTAGCTGTGCCTGTTTCTGAAACTCGGAGATACTTCCAAAATCACGAAAATGAACACGCTGATAGGGATCGATAAAGAAAACGGTAAAGAGTGATGAACTTATCAGCTCCTGTATCTGGTTTTCACCTTTTTGAAACATACCTGATTTTTCTCGTAATCTATGCGCTTCATCCACAATCAAAAAATCATAATCATTTGGTTGCTGCTGATAAAATTTATCCGGTGCAGCGAACAGTGATTTGATTTTGTTTTTCTTCATTTTACCAGCAAGTCTATCTATATACACGTTGCGTGGAGCCGCATTCTTTGTTATATATTGTCCAAACATGTCTTCCTTCAGCAGATTCACCATCGCATTTACAGCAATCACGGACTTCCCTGTTCCTGAGCCGCCTTTTGCAATCATTACCCGTTTCTTTTTATCCTTTTGACACAATTTAGCCATATAAAGGATTTCTTCATAGACCACTTTCTGTGTATCTAGCATCGTAAATTCCTGATTACCATCCAGCATAGAAGAAATGCAGTCCTGAAGGCTCTTGGAGGGTCGAATTCTGCCATTCTCTATTAGAAACAGCACCTCCTTACGATCCCCTTGTTTTAAATGCTTTTTGATAAATTCCCGCAGTCTAGGAATTTCTCCCTGTGTGAATAATGGTGATTTCTCAATACATGTATTGTAAATTGGATTTATGATATTTTGCTCTTTCTTTAAATCATAGTTATGCAGATATGCACAAGGGTACAGCTATATGTCTTTTTTCCCTACTTCTTCGATATAATCATTCATATGCTGTACATAGGACCAGGCCTGATAACAGGGATGTACAACACGATGCACTCCTTTTCCCAGCGCTGTCATTACCTCGGTATTTATCAAATCCTCGCGGTTGAATACCGTTTCCACACGCTCCCATTGCTTTAGCTCGATGATAATAGCACTTGCCTTCCCATCATGATTATATCCGGACATAATAAAATCCACACGCTTGTTTGTTTTTGGAATATTATATTCAATAGCTACTCCGCAGGTATCCGGTATAGTAGGGTCATTCAATACCTTGTACATATATTGAAGTGAATTTTTCCACGAGGTTACTTCTTTTTTACTCGTATGGATGTGCATACGCTCATAAAGCTTTTCCTCTAAAAGATGAGGTATTTTATCAAGGTCCATATCCATTTTGAAATCATATTTTGTCCCTTCGTATATTAACATATTTAATCACCTCCATAAGTACAGGCTATTTTACCATTCTCTTACATTATACCTTAGTTATCAATTTATTCAATGAAACATTGATATTGACACGCCTTCATGTAAGCGCTATTATGGAATAGACAGGGGTGGGAGCATGAACATATTGGCACATATAAATAGCAATCAGGAAATGCAGTCATTACAGGAGCACAGTGAACATACCTTTACAGCGATTAAAGAATATGCAGCTGCAAGAGGTCTGACAAATTGCATGAAGCTGACTGCTTTTTTGCATGATTGCGGCAAGGCTTCCAGGGAATTTCAGAAGTACATAACAAAAGCAGCAATGGAAAATATATTTCTTCCCAAGGTTAATCATTCATCAGCCGGCGCGCAGATTCTGCTTGAGGTGTGCAGATCTTACAGTGATATGAGTGAGTGTCTGGTAAAACTCATGTTAGCAAATGCAATTGTTTCTCATCATGGGTTATGTGATTTCATAAATGTGCATGGTGATAATGCCTTGCGCAGCCGGTGTTATCCGAAAAAAGCATTGGATATGGAACACATTACCGCCTTTATGAATGACTTTATTTCCACAGAGGAATTGGAAAATCTTTTCCGTGCAGCGCATAAGGAACTTTCGGTCTATCTTGCAAATTTCATGAAGCAAAAAACGGCTCAAGATGCGAAGGACTATTATTTTTATATTGGAGCTTTACAACGACTTCTCATGTCTTTACTAATTCATGGAGATCGTGAAGATACTCGCAATTTCATGGAACACACACAAACAATCGTTTATACAGAAGATACTATATGGCAAGCAGCAACAGATAAGCTTGAGAGTCATTTAGCTGAGATAACTGCAAATTCCTCTTTCAATCCAATCAATGAATTGCGCGCCAGTATCTCTGATCAGTGTAAAGCATTTAGCAGCCATTCTCCTGGTATTTATCGTCTGTCCTGTCCAACTGGCTCAGGTAAAACACTCGCATCACTTCGTTATGCTCTGCATCATGCGAAAAAATACCATAAGAAGCATATCATTTATGTTGCACCCTTTAAGACCATATTAGAACAAAATGCGGAAGTGATGAAGCAATTTTTCAATGAAGATCTTGTTTTGGAGCATCATTCCAATATTATCCCATCTCAATATACAGATTATGATTACTATAGTTCTTCCTGGAATAAGCCCGTAATTTTGACGACAGCAGTTCGTCTGTTCGATGTGATGTTTAAAGATCGAACAACGGATGTACGCAGGTTTCATCAGTTAGCCGACTCTGTACTCATTATAGATGAAGCTCAGAAAATACCAGTTCAAACAATATCGATGTTTAATGAAATGATGAACTTTCTTGCTTATAATTGTAATACTACGGTGGTATTATGTACGGCAACACAGCCATTATTGGAAACTACCACCTATCCTATCAAGTTGGCTTCAGAATCTGAAATTGTAAAACAGACAAAGGAAATGCAGGAACAATTTAAGCGTGTCCATATAGAAGATGCCTGTCGCAGGGGCGGCTATTCAATTGCTGATTTATCAGATTTTATATTTCAAAAGCTGCAGCCCGGCTGCAGCATGCTGGTGATTGTCAATACAAAAGCAGAGGCACTAAATTTATATCGAGCTTGTGAGCAGCATCATGAAATAGACGGACTTCATCTATATCATTTATCTACTAGCATGTGTCCGGAGCATCGCCACCTTACATTGGAGGATTTAAAAGAGCATATGGAACAAAAAGATACTGTGTTGTGTATAGCGACTAATCTGATCGAAGCAGGAGTCGATATAGATTGTGATGTTGTCATACGTTCCCTATGCGGACTTGATAGTATTCTTCAGGCTGCTGGCAGATGCAATAGAAATGGTAAAAATTCAGAGTTAGGGACTGTCTATCTCATCAATTCCAATGAAGAACATATCGAAAAACTTAAGGATGTAAGAAAAGGACAGAATGAAACAGATATTTTATTATCACAACTACATGCTTCCAAAGAGGGAAACCGTGTGGATGAGCTTTTAACACTCCCCTTCATACGTCAGTATTATGATTCCTATTTGTTTGATCGCAGACAGGATACGGAATATTCAACAAAGATTGAGAATCGTAAAGTTTCCTTATTTGATCTATTTTCGCGAATAGGGAGTAAAAAGGAATCTGATGATCTTGCTCATCCTTGTCTGGGGCACGCATTAAAGAGTGCGGGAGAAAAATTTGAAATGATTGATTCTCAGAGTATTGGTGTTTTGGTTCCGTACAAAGATGGCGAGAAATTGATTAATCAGCTGAATAGTTCCATTAGCAATGCAGAAAAGTATGCACTGCTTGATAAGACACAGCGCTTTATGGTGAATGTTTATGAACACAAGTATAAGGAGCTGGAGAAGGAAGATATGATTTATCAGCTTGAGTTTAACGGCATGCTGGTTTTGAGGGATGGGTTTTATAAGAAGGATACAGGGTTGGAGGTTAGGAAGGAGTTAGAGGATATGTTTGTGTAAATAGAAAAAGGCATTTAGCCTTTCCTAAAACATAAATCATAAATACACAAATAAATTTAAATCCACAGTTTATAACTGACATACTTATTATATGGTCAATAATTTAATAAGTCAAAGAAAATAAAAACATAACAACATATCAAAAAATTACGAATCATTTCATATTTTCTTACATATATTTTCATCTTCTTATTAGTATAATTATTTATTATAATAATGCCATAGGAAGCATGTAAGGGCTTTCTATATCCTGTGTTCAATCAAGATTTTTATTACAAATTAGGAGGTGTGAATCGTAAATCATGAAGAACTCTTGTAAAAGAAGAGATGAAGATGATGGCTATGTGCTACTACATAAAGGTTTTATGAATATAACCTTTAGAATCATTTATTGTTTAGTTGTTGCTCTCATCTACGTACTTTTTAAACTGCTTTAGATTTTAAATACAATATGATGTTATTTCATACATCATATTGTATATAAAATAAATTTATTAGAAAGAAGGTGAAAAAAATGGAAAAGAAAAACGAAATCACATTTTGCGTAAAAAGTAAATATGCTCTTTATTCTGATCCTCTCAATCGTGTATCAGGAGAAAAGTTTTCTTATCAAATCCCAACATATGAAGCCTTAAAGGGAGTGGTTAAAAGTATTTACTTTAAGCCGACAATCAGCTGGTTTATTGATGAAGTTCGCATTATGAATGAGATTCAATTCACAACACAAGGTATTCGACCAATCAATTACCACGGAGGTAATACTCTCTCCTACTACACCTATTTAACAGATGTTGAATATCAGGTAAAAGCACACTTTGAATGGAATCTACACCATGAAGAATTAGAACAAGATCGTAATGAGAATAAACATTGGTTAATCGCAAAGCGCATGGTAAATCGTGGTGGACGAAGGGATATATTTCTTGGTACGCGTGAATGTCAGGCGTATGTAGAACCATGTGAATTTGGTGAAGGAAAAGGTTTTTATGATGACCATACCATAGTGCCTTTCAGTACTATGGTTCATGGATTTATCTACCCAGACGAATGGGTTTGTGAAGAAGAAAAAGGCAAGCTGATTGCGACTTTTTGGACACCAGTCATGAAAAAAGGTATTATTACATTCATCCGACCTGAACAATGTGCAATCAGGCGTATTGTAGGAACCGGCGATATCAAGAGATTTGAAAAAGATATCAATTTTAAGAGTGTTGAACATGAGGAAGGAGGTGAATTGCATGAGTTGGGCGAGTAAATTACTAGAAACCTATGATATATGTCAGAGTGAAGTGGGCAAGGAAAGTGAAACAGGGATGTTATTACCGCTTAGCCACCTAACTACAAAAGCACAGATTGAAGTTGTTTTGGATGAAAACGGAAAATTTATCCATGCAATAGAAATCCCTAATGATGATGCCGTCACTGTCATTCCTGTGACTGAGGATTCAGCGAGTAGATCAAGCGGTATTACGCCTCATTCTTTACACGATAAGCTAATTTATATCTCAAAAGATTATGCAGAATATACTGGAAAACGAAACGATCCGCATGTTCTTGCACACCAAAGTCTTCTAAAACAATGGATAGATTCTTCTTACACCCACTCTAGCATTATACCAATCTATCAATATCTTGAACAAGGTACACTCATCTCTGACTTGATCTCCTGCGATATCTTAAAATTGAATGGAGAACAATTGGATAAGAAATATAAAATCCAGAAAACAGTTGTTCAAACAGAAGCTTTTGTCCGCTTTAAAATCAGAGGTATACAAAAACGAATTGTTGAACCATGGTGTGACAAAATGTTATTCGATGCCTACCACAATTTCTATACCAGTCAACATACCGACGAGGATCTCTGCTATATAACTGGTAAAATGATGTATTGCACAGAAAAACATCCTGCTAAACTTCGTCAAGGAAAAGATAAAGCTAAGTTAATTTCTACTAATGATGCAAACGGTTTTACATATCGCGGCAGGTTCGTTTCTAAAAAAGAAGCGATTTCCGTTGGATATGAAACATCTCAGAAAATTCATAATGCTTTGCGATGGTTGATACAAAAACAGGCATATAAGCAAAATGGACAAACGATTTTGGTATGGAATGCACACTGTGATAACATTATGACGGCATTCGCATTAGACGAAAGCTTATTTCCTGCTTTACCGGACAAAGTAGATACAGAAGAAGATTACGCACAACGTGTAAACAAAGCAATTGACGGTTATAGGCAGAATATCAGCGATCATAATGATAACATCGTCATCATGGCAATGGACGCTGCTACGATTGGTAGATTTTCAATAACCTATTATCAGGAGATAGATGCTTCTACATACTACAAACATCTACAGAACTGGTTCACATATTGTAGCTGGCCTCAATACTCAAAAGCTGATCATATGAGCGATGTAATGACTCCAATTCCCAGAGAAATCATTTCTTGTGCATATGGTACACTGCGTGGTGCATTCTTTGAAGTGGATGATCAGTTGATGACGCTGCAAATGGGACGCCTACTGCCATGTATTTCTGAAGGGAAACCTATTCCGGATGATTTTATCATTCGACTTAACAATCAGATAAAGACCATGTCAACGAATACGAAGTATAACTGGAATAAATGTATCGGTATACTGTGTGCAGTATTCAAAAAATACTGTTACGATAGAGAAGGAGTGAATTGGAGTGTGAATATTATGGAAAACAAAAAATTAGCTAAATCAAATATCCCCTATTTATTAGGAAGAATTCTTGCAATATATGATGCAATTGAACAATATGCTTTAAACATTCAAAAGGAAGATCGTCCAACAAATGCAATGCGTTTATACGCACCATTTCAAGAGCATCCGTTTGTAACGCTTACTACGCTAGATAAGAAAATCAGACCTTATGTTGAGAAACTAGGGAGAAAATGTGATTATCTTCTTTCAATGAAACAGGACTTAATGGAAGAGTTATATACAGAAATGGATATAGAAGCTGTAGAACACATCCAAAACTTAAATGCATATTTTGTCATTGGTTTTGATTGTCAGAGAAATGAAATCAAACGAATCAATACTGAAAGAAAAGAAAAAAATAAACAAAAGGAGGAGTCTAAATTATGACAGCATTCACAAACAAAGTAGATTTCGCAGTTATTTTCACAGTTAACAAAGCTAACCCGAATGGTGATCCACTTTCTGGCAATCAACCTAGAATTGATTTTAAGGGATTTGGAGAAGTATCTGACGTATGCATTAAACGGAAAATTAGAAACCGTCTGCAGGATATGGGAGAAAATATCTTCGTCCAATCTGATGAAAGAAGCAATGATGGATTCAAGAGCTTAAGTGAACGTGCTTCCAATAATAAGGAATTAAAAGCGGTTTTAAAGGATCGTGAAGCTTATGCTTCAGCTGCCTGTAAACAATGGACTGATGTCAGAGCATTTGGGCAGGTCTTCGCATTTAAAGCGAATAATGTTTCTGTAGGTGTAAGAGGTCCTGTTTCTATAAGAACTGCAGAAAGTATCAATCCAGTTGTAACAACCGATATGCAGATAACAAAGAGTGTAAATAGTGAGCCATCCGAAAAGCGTTCCTCTGACACTATGGGAATGAAGCACCGTGTTGATTTTGGTTTATATGTATGTAAAGGAAGTATCAATCACCAGCTGGCAGAAAAAACAGGCTTCAGTGAAGAGGATGCTGAGAAAATCAAAGAAGCTTTATGTTCCCTGTTCATGAACGATGCCTCCAGTGCAAGACCGGAAGGAAGCATGGAAGTTTGTAAGGTATATTGGTGGAAGCATAATTGTTTAGCAGGACAATACAGTTCAGCTAAAGTACACAATTCTTTAAAGGTTGAGGTAAAAAATGATGTGGATACGCCAAATTGCTTTGAAGATTTCACAATCACGTTATCTCCATTAGAAGATCTAGAACCAGAAATTTATGACGGAATATAGTGAAGACGAATTTTTAATGCTTTCAGGTATACAACATTTTGCGTTTTGCCGCCGTCAATGGGCACTCATACATATTGAACAACAGTGGGCAGAGAATTACCGTACGATAGATGGTCAGATTTTTCATGAGAATGCACATAATGGTGCATTCTCTGAAACAAGAAATGGAATACTCATTCGTAGAGGACTCTCTGTATTTTCAAGGACTATGGGTATTAGTGGTAATTGTGATATTGTAGAATTTCATCCATCAGAAGAAGGCATTTCTATTTCAAAAGATTCTAAGCGCTATCTCCCTGTTCCTATTGAATATAAAAGAGGAGAGCCTAAACAATATCAAGCTGATGACTTACAGTTATGTGCACAGGCAATGTGTTTAGAAGAAATGCTTTTGTGTAAGATTGAAAAGGGCTATCTATTTTATGGAGAAACAAGACGAAGAACTGAAGTGTTATTTTCTTCTGACATGCGCAGTACAGTCAAAGCATTTTGTGAAGAAATGCATAAACTGTATTTAAAGCAATATACTCCTAAAGTAAAAATATCTAAAAAATGCAATGCATGTTCTTTAAAAGATATCTGTCTTCCTAAACTGAATCAAAATCCTTCTGTTGATAAATACTTTGATAAATATTTAGGAGATAAAGGTATATGAAAAAACTTTTGAACACATTGTATATAACAACACCTAGGACTTATTTATCATTGGATGGTGAAAACATTATCGCCGCAAAAGAAGATAAATCTGTGTCGAGGTTTCCCTTACATAACATTGAAGGGATTGTTGGATTTGGTTTTACAGGCGTAAGTCCTGCTCTTATGGGTAAATGTGCAGATATGGGAATATCGTTAACATTTATGACGATGCATGGAAGATTTCTTGCTAGAGTTGTTGGAGAGGAACGTGGAAACGTCCTGTTGCGGAAAGAACAATTCAGAATATCTGAATCAAGCGACAAACGTCTTGCATATGCAAAAAACATGATAACAGCAAAGCTAATCAATTCCAGAAATATATTACTTCGTGCCAAACGAGATTATGGTATGAGAATAGATGTTGAAAAAATCGAAACAGCAGCTGAAGCGATCAGATTATCTGCAAATGAAGCTAGAAAAGCGGATTCTGCAGACTCTTTAAGAGGAATCGAAGGAAATGCAGCAAATTGTTACTTCCATGTATTTGATGATTTAGTTCTCCAACAGAAAAATGATTTCTATTTTCATGGTAGAAATAAACGACCTCCGCTAGATAATGTTAATGCTCTTCTTTCCTTTACCTATACACTTTTAGCAAAGGATGTCACATCAGCGCTTGAATCTGTTGGCTTAGATCCTTATGTTGGATTTTTACATACTGATCTTCCTGGACGCACCTCTTTAGCATTAGATTTAATGGAAGAATTACGCTCAATCCTGGCTGATCGTTTTGTTTTATCACTTATAAATATGAATATAGTAACTGCTGATGGATTTACAAAAACCGATAGTGGTGCTGTTTATATGGATGATACGACTAGAAAAGCGGTTCTGTCTTCATGGCAAAAGAAAAAACAGGAAACGATAAAGCATCCATTCCTTGATCAAAAGATAGAGTGGGGTTTGGTTCCTTACGTTCAGGCGCTATTACTTGCTAGAACAATTCGTGGTGATTTACCTGAATATCCACCGTTTTTATGGAAGTGATGAGAAATGCTTGTTATAATAACTTATGATGTCAACACCCAAAACAGCGCAGGTAAAAAAAGATTAAGGAACGTTGCTAAAGTATGTGTGAATTATGGTCAAAGGGTTCAAAATTCAGTTTTTGAATGTGTTATGGATCAAGCGAAATGCAGAGAGGTTAAACACAAGCTTACTGGATTAATTGATAAAGAACATGATAGTTTAAGATTTTACTATTTAGGTAACAATTACAAAAATAAAGTAGAACATATAGGAGTTAAGCCTAGCTTCAATGTTGAAGAAGATGTATTGTTTATATGAATTATTTTGCGCGAACCGTAAGCTCACATGAAACCCTTGGGAGGTTCGCGCCTTAAAATTGCGTTTTATCGCATTTTGTAACAGCTTTTTCATTTTCATAACATTCAATAGTTATGAAAAGAAATGATTTTGTTACAAACGTCTTAAAATGCAATAATTTTCACTGTCTAGCCTCCCTGAGGCTAGTGGATTTAAATCGCTTACCATGTCATAATTATCATTGTCATATACGTCTAGCCTCCCTGAGGCTAGTGGATTTAAATCTAGTTTTGTTTGTGATTTAAACGTTATATATTCGTCTAGCCTCCCTGAGGCTAGTGGATTTAAATATATAGATATGCGTAATTGTATCCATCATATTTGGTCTAGCCTCCCTGAGGCTAGTGGATTTAAATTACTTTTAGCAATCGTACAGATACCTGAATAATCTGAGTCTAGCCTCCCTGAGGCTAGACATTTTAAGCTTAGACAAAAAAAGCAAAGCACTCCTTCTAATGCTATATTTTATAAAATCCTACTTATTCTTCATATATGGTATGACTTTAGTAAATCATTGAAACCTCCAAAAAACCTTTATTTATCGTACTTTCGCAAGTTTTAAAAAGTATATACCATTGAATTTATCGTTTTCACGGAAAATTTAGTCTTTTATATGTGCCTATCTGTGAGGTGTAGTGTACCTGTATGTAATTGTATCGGATTACGAGTAAACCAACGAGGAAACGATAGAAATGAGACACTGTACATAAAGTTCCATCAATTACTGTTTTGCAAGTGAATCAGCGTTACTGCAAATTTATTAGCCATTTAAATCTGGATATTTTATTCTATAACGCATACAGTGATGAAGTACATGAAGGTTACATAAAAATATGTACAGAAAAAGAATATATTGATGTGTGTCTTCCTTTTTAAGTGCTTAAAAACTTAATGAGTGCAAAGCAGCATAAAGCTCCAATTGTACTTAATAATGTTCCTATTAAGTACTTTTCTTGAAAATGATTTTTATTATTATTGATATCCTTATATCTAACTAAAGTTTTTGCAGCAATAATAAAACCTATGGTAGAAATAGAATCAAAGATACATAATAAAAAAATTATAATTCTCTCTAAATATGCTATATACGTACCAATTTTTAACTCATGATTACTTTTCTCTTCTTTGAAGATAACTTTAAAGGCCAATGAAATCAATACGCCAGTTGGTTTCACTAATATTAATAAGCTAAAATTGATATTAAAGCCATATTGGATAATATGATTGTTAAATTCATATATGACGAACATAAATAAATAATGAATATATGTATAAACTGGTCACTGCAAAATATTAAGCACTCTTTTTCTTTGTATTTATTTTTCAGTTTAACAGAGCAAACATCGATTAACAGATGAGATAATGTGATTATTATCAATAAGGATACATTTATTTTAAAATAGATAAAAAGTAAAACAAAAGGTATTGAATAAATAATTGAATGTATCAGCATAAAAGTGTTTAAGTTTTCTTTATTCTTTGCTACTTCATCACTTTGCAAATAAAAATCTCCAACAACATGGAAAATAATAAATAATAACATATTATGCATTATCAAGTTCCTCAATCAGCCAACAAGCAACAGAAAAATCAATTTTTCTATTTTCATTTATATTTCCTAAGCGAATATGTTTATCAATATTTTGACGTGTAGTTCCTAATATATCTGAAATCTTTGTAGACATTCCCTTCTTCCATGTATTTTCCACTAACATATTACTATCCTCTAAAAGTTTGCGTAATGGCATAAAATATACTTGACCAATATCATTTGAAATAACTATGTTGTTTTTCAATTCTCCCTTAGGAGAACTTCCGATTCTTGCATAACTCAAAGACTGCACAGGTACTATATTAGCTTTCATCTCTAATATAAAATTTAATTGGTCTTTAAATTCAATGTACGAAACCATAATGTTTTCATCAAAAATTGGATATAATAATTCGGCAATTAATTTAACATTTTGTACATTCACCGATTGTTGTCTTTGAAGCAGCTGTGACGAGTATAACATTGCATTCAAATATTTATCCTTTTTTGTTTTCGTATTTATTCTAATTCCAAAACTATTTTTACCAGAAAAGCTTTCTATAGCATATCTAGCATTATGATATACTTCACCGTCTAATTCGGATGATTTCCAATTTTCATTATCAAATGCTAATTCTCCATATCCAATTCCTGCCCTAATTTTTACTGGATAACAAATCATCATGCAAAACCGAACACATAAATACGCTGCCAATGGTTCATAAAACAAGCCTTGAATTTCATCCCCTGCACTAAACATTAATGGTTTCTTTAAAGATTTATAAAATATTTTATTCAAGTACACAATAATACATTTCATAAATTCTTGGATTTCATTACGATTTTTATATTTCCTAGAATCAACTATGTCAATCATAATAGAACCATACTTTTTATTTGACAATGTCTTCACCTCTTAAATCAAGTATATAGTAAATAGACAAACAACGCAACCCAAATAGGTTGCGTTACTTTATTTATTAAGACGCATATGTGGGAACAAAAAGCTTAATCATTAAAATAATTTATATCCCTTTACTAGTGCCTATTCGATAAGTTGCTATTTATCTTTATTTTTATATGTATTTATAATTCTTTATAATTAGTCGTAAATCTGTCGTACATTTGTCGTATGCATATATTTCTTTTTACTATTCAAAATATCTAGCAAATTTATCTAATTCTTCTTTGGTAAAATCTTGTTTTGCTTCAGCATAAATATTCATTGTCGTTTGTGCATCTGAATGCCCTAATACCTCTTGCATAACTTTTATATTTACTCCAGCTTCTAACATTCGAGTAGTAAAAGTATGTCTTAATGAGTGATTCGATATATTTGGGAGAATTATAGAATTAGCATTTCCTTTATCCATAATTTCATAATTACAATCTCTTATAATTCTTCTTAACGCTTTATTAAGAGTAGCTTGATTATAAGTAGTTCCAAATCTATTCACAAAAACAAAATTAGTATATCCATCTATTTTAGAAACACATTCAATTCCTAATTCTTTTTGATACGCTTTTTCTTCCAATAAAGCTAACTTCACTTTTTCTATCATTGGAATTACTCTATTTCCTGCATTTGTTTTAGGAGTATTGATTGCATAACCACATCTATCTTTACCACCTCTATCATAATAAACTAATGTATGTGATACTGTGATTGTATTATTTTCAAAATCAATATCCTCCCAAGTTAACCCAGTTACTTCTCCAACTCTCATACCAGTCCATAACATAACAATAAATATTGGATACCACTTGTGATTAAATCCTTCTTTTTCAAGATATTTTTCAAATATCTTTTGTTCATCTTTAGTTAATGCTTTTCTTTTTTCAACATCTTTGTTATGCGCTCTTTTGAGTTCTCTTAAAGCATTATCTGAAGGATTATATCTTATACAATCATCTTCAACCGCTAATTCTAGTATTTGGTGTAAGACCGTATGCAAACATTCAATAGTTCTTACTTTTAAATGGCGATTATCTAAAAGCATGTTATAAAATCCTCTAATATCCGTTCTTTTAAGTTCACATATTTTGATATTACCCAAATGTTCTCTAGCAAATTGATTATACATATACTTATAATTCTGAAATGTATTATCTTTTAAACCTCGTTTTAAGTTCTCCCATTTTTTGTAAAAGTCATTGACTGTTAGATTCTTACCATTTGCTTTGATTCCATTTAATGTATCTCTTAAAATATCTAATTCTTTCTCTCTTAATTCATCAAGCGTTTTCGCATAAATAGAATGTCTTTTACCATTTTTATCTGTCCATTTAAATTCATATGTATTATTAGAGCGTTCGTATTCTCCCTCCTTTAAAATTCTATTTTTAGAATCTTTTCTTCGTTTAACTGACATGTTATCATCCTTTCTGTTATATCCTTACAACAAAAAGAACACACTCATATTTAAATTATAACAAGTGTGTTCTGATTGTCTAGTAATTTTTAAATTGAGTATTGTTTTTCCAAATACTCACAAAATAACTTTTTCTTGATTAAGCGTTTACTACCACACCAGATAACAAACTTACAATCTTCTTTGTTAGTTAATTCTCTTAACTTATTAATCCCTATATTGAAATAAGAAGAAGCTTCCTCTAACGTCAATAACGCTTTATCTGAAATAGGCACTTGTTTCTTTATATGACATCATCTCCTTTTTCATTCACAAATCTAAAATAATCTTTTACAGAGTTAAATTCTTGAATCCCACTTTTTTCAAAAATCAAAACTTTTGTAATTCTTCGTAAAAATGCCAACCATGTTTCCTTATCATTCACTTGTGCATCAGCATATTGTTTTTCTAAAGGCCAATTGCTCACAATATATACAGTAGTAAAACATGCTATTTTATTCGAATATCTAGCCTGTAATTCCACAGGGTAAACATCACAATACATCAACATTTTAGATACATTTATTGATGACCTAAACTCATCAAAGCATATTACTGATTGAGTTGAATAGCTATCAAATGGATGTATGTAATCTGTAACCCTATACACATTAGAATATCCAGAATTCTCCATAACATATCTAGTCTTTCCTGTTCCTGTTGCACCGCTTATGTAAATTACTTCTAAATCTAATCGTACTGTATCTTTATATTTATCAGTTAAAATCGTATTACGTAATTTATCAAGTTTATCAATTTGTAGAATATAATCTTGATTATTTTGAATAATTTCTGAATTGGTCATATTATCTTGTATCATGCGATATAGCTCAGATAAATCACTTCGCTTTCCTTTAGAATCTGGTGGCGGAGTTCCTACCTCTTCAAACGAATCTTCTACTTTTGTTTCTTGCTTCGCCTCATTTGAAAGCCACACACCCTCTTTTTTGATGTATAAAATGTTTTGAGATACATTTCCTTTACAATGCTCAATATGAGCTTCTGGAAAGTACCTTTTTATCATTGACCACCTAACCCTAGAAGAAAATACAAGAAAGACATGAGTATGAAATGTCGAACCAATTTCATCTGCCATACACATATAAATATTAGTTTTAAAACTTTCAACAACAATTTGCTTGATTTTATCATGTGTATATCCTTTTTCAATAGGATTATTAATTGTTAGCTGGTACATGTATGATTGTTTATCAATACTATCGCCTCCCATCTGTGAATTTTGTTCATTTTCAATCTGCACAACATATACCTTTATAACCATTTAAAAGTTCTTAAAGATATACTTCAAAATGTTTGTGCCGGTTTTTGGTAATACTAGGGACACCGGCACTTATATTTAGAATAGCTTGTGGCTTCGCCACCGCTATTCTAAACCGTTAATCAGACAAACCTGTAATACATAGTTCTTTAAGTTTCTCTTTGTTACAGATAATAGGCATTTTCACAAAATGAAGTTTTGAGTTTTGTAATAAAATCACACCTTCTCCAACTTTAAATTTTCTATCTTCAATCAAATCAATATATTCTTTGGGTAGCAACATCTCATAAATACTTCTAATTGATGCTCCTAGAATAATTATGATTCCATAATTGAGTCTTGATCCATTTTTAAAAACGCTAGCATCAGGCCTTTGACACGAAATGATTAATCTCACATTAAGGCTTCTGCCGAGCATTAGGATTGTGGCAATTTTACTCATTACGCACTCAGCTTTTTTCTTATCAATTTCCATGAGATATAAAATATATGCCACATACTCATCGAATATCAATGTAATAGAAAGCCTAGATTGGTCAACACCTGATTGTCGGTTTAATAATATTTCATATACAGTTTCAACTGCTTCTATGCATTTTTCAAACGGATAATATCTTTCACATTGATTTAAGAATCTAAATGAATCATCCTGCTTAAAATCAGCAAAATAATATATCCCAAATTCTTCTACTTTAATTAATCTTGCATATATCATTAACAAAGCTGTACTTTTTCCAGCCCCGCTCATTCCGCATAAAATTATGTGACTATTATCAGAGTTCTCACAACATGCACTAATTTCTAATTTTTCTCCATAATTAAGAAAAGCATCATAATCATAGCCTAAAACTAACTCCTTATTAGATGTCATCATATAAATCAACACTTTCTTTTGGAGTTCGTCCAATCACAGATTTAAATTGAATTAGATTTTTTTTAGAATATTGTATATTCCCAATAATAGTAATATCCATTATATGAGCAATATCTTCTTTTTTTTCATTCCATTTATTTAATGGTATATTGGTATAAAATTCTCTTAAAACAACTTTTTTATTATTCATTTTTTTTTTAGAAATCAATATAGGATTTCCTTTTTTTAAATCTTTTTCATCAAAAGCCAATAGTAGATTATTTTCATCACTTTTAGCAAGAAATTCTCCAATTACATAAATAACAGTGAAAACTAAGATAGCAGGGATGAGAAATGTTAAAATTTTTTCAGAAATATATAAAACAGAAGATAATATTTTTGGAACATTTAAAGATGAAATATAGATGTTTTTCAAATTATCAAATATAATAATCATCAAAATAACAGGAATCCAAACAACATTTAACATAGGATTATTTAACAAAATTAAAAATCCTAATCTAATTCTATATATGTTCTTCTTTCTCCTTAGTTTGTTTTCATTATAGACACTCATTAAAACGACCTCCTTTAAAATAATCAAGAAGAGGGAATTTTATCCCCATTCTCTAATTGCCATAGATATTTTGAAAATACTTTTAACAACTCCTTTGTTAACATTGGAGAATTATGCAACTCATTTATAGAGAGTGGCCAGCTCTCCATATTTAAATGCTTATTTTGAAATTTTTTCTACTTTTTCTGCTTTTCCACGCATATTAAAATAGATTTCAACCAACTCGTTTGGTCTAACGTCAGCTGGTAAGTTAATTTCTTCTTTCAAAAACACCTTATCACATCGAAGTCCTTCAGTATTTGGGTTTTCGTAAGCAATAAAAATATTAGTTCCAGAAATAACTTCCCCAACCTGATTTTTGAAATTGATTTCTTCAATACCAATTATTCTTGCTTTCATATGACTTCCTCCTTTCTCTTGCATATGCAATTTCTGATATATCATGGACTTATTTAATCATGGATTTTTAATTTTGTAACTGGTATAATTAATACGAACTCATATTTCGTGATAGGAGGTATATTCTATGATTAGAAAACCTAAAAGTTCTTGTCAAAACAATTTAGCTAATATAAGAGATGACTTGGGGTATACTCAAAAACAAATGGGGGAGATACTTGGAGTAAGTGAAAGAATGATACAAAAATATGAAAGCAATCAATATAATCTACCAATAGAAAAAGCATTTTTTTTATCTAATGAATATAATTATTCTTTAGACTGGATATACTGCAATCGTAAACCATATATAAATAAAGAATATATTCCTTGTTTTCAATGCGAAAACAATAAGTTTGTTATGGATATTCGCAATTTTATCACTTGTTCTAATGATTTAATTCATATCGTTATTCCCGATAATTATTGGAATTACATAAAAAAATTAAATAAGGTAATGTCCTCAAATATATCCAATGAAGAAAAAAACAGAGAAAAGAAAAAGTTAAGTAAAATATTTCTAGAAAATAATAATAAAAATTGGAAGTTTTCTGTTGATATTAATCAATTTTGCTCTTACTTGATTTTCGACGATAAAGAAACCCCTTTTGTCGATGATGATAATATAAAAAAGAAAAAAGTAACTAAAAGCCAAATCAAAGAAGCTGAGAAATTCTTAAAAGAGTTACTTGAAACAGATAATAACGAATAAAAACAAAATACCCTTTATATTGAATAAAAAAAACACAAATCTTGAGAGAAATTTCAATCTTTCAAAATCGTGTTTTTTATTTTTTATTTCAATGCGTTCTGAATATCGCTATCATTTGGATTAAGTAAAATATCTTTCTTATCATCGAAAGTAAAATATTCATTTTTATTCGTCTTAAAGACCATTACTTCACTTCCTCTAGAATCTGATTTCCAAAATCCCGCATAATAATTATTATTTATTTCAAGCTCTATTGGTGCCATAAAATCTGGTATTCCTATTATTGATGTATCATCTGCTTTAATCCAAATTTTTTCTTTTTCTAGCACATCTTTATTTTCTAATGTAGATCCTGTAATAATAAAGTTCTGCATTACATCTGTATATTGTTCATTGCTTGCCATTTCCATTATTTCCTCATTAGTCAATGATAATATATCTCCAACAGTCAGACTATCCCAATTTTCGAAAGCATGAGTTATAAAAACTTTTTTAGCTTTATTACCCTCAAATATTACTATATTACTTAATGTATCAACTTTAGTTTCTGAAGTTATTTCTTTACGATTATATAAATTATCAAAATTGAAATAGTACATAATAGTTGGTTCTTTTTTACTTAAATAAGTAGATAGTGTTAATGCATTGTTACTATTAACATAAGTTTCTTTAGCATCTTCCAATTTTCTAAAACTCTTCATTATTTCAACAACTTCTTTTTCTTGTTTTTCATTTAGTTTATTTTCTGGAGTACAAAGCATAGATATGTAACCTCCATAATAAAACGAAAATTCCCCACTAAAAGCTCCTGTCACATCATCTTTTATTCCACTCATTGACTGCGGTAAAAGTGCATACGAGATACTTCCATCAACATCTGTAAAATCTGCATCGTTTTTCATATCTAACTGTCCAATCACGTGCAATTTAGATACCATAAATTTTCCTAAATTGGAATAGTCCGTAGCTTGTACATATCCAGCATTAAAATCAGATTTAGTTATTTCTGAAATATCAACTTTTAGCATAGTATCAGTACCCGTTCCCAAATTCGTAGATTCGGGTAAATTCATATAGTTATAAGTAATTTCTACTCCATCATCACTTTTTATTTTTATTGTTTCCCCCATATTATCTACTCTTTCATTAATAACATTCCAATTTGAAGGATAATTAAAAACGAATTTGGGATATGTTACTTCATTTATATCTTCATATCTAGTGATATATGCCCTATCTAATATTAAATCATTTTGATTTTTCTCTTCATTTTGTTCTTGTTTATTTTGACCACACGCAGTTAAAAGACATAATATAGAAATACAAATCATAAAAAAACTAATCTTTTTCTTTTTACACATAATAACCTCTTTCCTTCTATTTTTTTAGAATCTAAATTTATTTCATTATACATTATACCATTTGCATGACTATTTGCAATGCATATTTCCTTGTTATTTTGCAATACCATATGTATAAAAGGAGGTAAGAATACATATGGCTTTTCAACTAAAACCAAATAAGAAACAGACAGAGAATAAAACTATAAGATTTCCAATATCGTTAATTGAAGAAATAGAAAAAGCGATAGAAAAAAAAGATGTAACATTTTCTAGCTTTGTCATACAAGCATGTAAATTTGCCCTTGAAAATATAGAAGATAATTGTAATGATTAACAAAAAAAGAGATTCATACTTTTTATTAACTCAATAGGTTAATAGTAGTAAAATCTCTTTTTATTTTTGAGCGTATTCTTTTGTCGTAAGTTTGTCGTAAATTCCAACAACTTCCTTCAAATAAGCCTTTAATTATCGTATTTTTTCTTACTTATTCTTCATATGAGGGAACAGCAACACTTCCCGTATCGTCTGTGAATTTGTCAACAGCATCACCAGTCGGTCAATTCCCAATCCAACACCACCGGTTGGCGGCAGACCATACTCCAATGCCTCCACATAATCCGTATCCATCTCATTTGCTTCATCATCCCCCAGATCACGCAGCTTCAGCTGATTCTCAAAACGCTCTCTTTGATCAATCGGATCATTCAGCTCAGAGAATGCATTCGCATACTCATGCCCGTCAATAAACAGCTCATAGCGATCCGCAAATCTAGGATCCTGCGCATTCTTCTTCGCAAGCGGACTGATTTCCACCGGATGCCCATATACATATGTTGGCTGAATCAGCGTTTCCTCAACATACTTCTCAAAAAACAGATTGATAATATGTCCGACACTGTTATGCTTCTTCTCAACCTCAATATCATGCTCCTTCGCAATTGCACATGCATCCGCAAAGCTCATTTCCTGCCAGAAATCAACACCGCATGCTTCCTTGATACCATCCACCATATGTAATCTCTTAAACGGTGCCTTCAAAGAAATCGTCTTATCCTGCCACTCGATTTCTGTCGTTCCGCATACCGTCTCTGCCACATGATTCAACAGACCTTCCACCAGATCCATCATCCCGCTCAGATCAGAATATGCCACATAGGCCTCCACCGTTGTAAACTCCGGATTGTGTGTAGCATCCATTCCCTCATTACGGAATAATCTGCCAATCTCATATACACCCTCAAGGCCACCGACGATCAGTCTCTTCAAAGGCAGCTCTGTTGCGATACGCAGATAAAACGGCATATCCAAAGTATTGTGATGCGTCACAAACGGTCTTGCACTCGCTCCACCCAGAATCGGCTGCAGCACCGGTGTCTCCACCTCAACCAATCCTTCACCGTCCAGATAATTTTGAATAGCACGGATAATTCTAGGTCTTGTCAATGCGATACGCTTGCTGTTTTCATTGGTAATCAAGTCCACATAACGGCGACGGAAACGCTCCTCCACATCCTGTAAGCCATGATACTTCTCAGGCAGTGGGCGCAGTGCCTTCGTCAGATGCGTATACACCTCGGCCTTTACAGAAAGCTCTCCATGATTTGTCTTCATGACCTTTCCTTCAATTCCTACAATATCTCCAAGATCCGACTTTTTGAACACCTCATAGGCCTCTTCACCGATGACATCCTTACGAACATAAATCTGAATCTGTCCGTCGATATCCTGAATATGCATGAAGCCGGCCTTTCCCTGACGTCTCTTCGTCATGATACGTCCCGCAATTTTCACTGTCAGATCTTTTTCTTCCAGCTCTTCCTTCGTACAGTCTTCATATGCTGCACGTATTTCTCCGGATTTGTGTGTTCTCTGATATGCATGCCCGAACGGCTCGATGCCCATGGCACGCAGATCTTCCATTTTCTGTCGACGGATAACTTCCTGTTCAGTTAACTTTTCCATAATCTGCTCCTTTTCTATTTCCATATAAAAAGCTCTCTTCCAACATAGGGACGAGAGCTTCATCGTGGTACCACCCTAATTCGCCGGCAGGTTTCCCCGCGCAGCCTTAGTGACTGTGTTTCAAGTCTCTTCGTAACGTGAAGGAAACGTCCTGATCGGAAAGCTCCAAGTCTTTATTTCCTGCAGGTTCCACTGCTGCACTCTCACCAAACGTGCATACTCTCTGAAAGCTTTCACAAACAGTACTCTCTTATCACAGCCATATTTACGATTATGATTATATAGACAAACCCTGCCTTTGTCAATCGAAAACTCCTTAAAATTACCGATAAAACAAGGCTTTCCATGATTCCTTCCTTATGGTGAAAGGTTTACGAATACCATGTGGATGACAAGCCCTTCAAATGCTTCAGCACTTCATACAAGCCCTTCAGCTATCGCTGTCGGCACGCCATTTCAAGAATATGCAGCTTCCCCGTTACCGGCATCAAAGTGCTTTGTCATCCACCTGATCCAGATAGCTGCGCACTGCCTTCATGACATCCTTTAAGCACCCATCCGCAAATGGAACCTTCAGATTCGCTGCCGCAACGATTTGCGTGAATGTCTTCGTTCCACCAATCTGACAGATGCGATAATAATCCTCAAATGCGTTTTCATCCTTCTGATACAGACGATACCAGAACTGCAATGCACACACCTGTGCCAGTGTATAATCAATATAATAGAACGGTGTCATAAAGATATGACTCTGACGGAACCACCATCCTCCATTCTCCAGAAATTCACAGTCCGTATAATCCTTATGCGGCAGATACTGTTTTTCCAATCTTCTCCAGGTCTGCCGTCTTTCCGCCGGTGTCATTTCCGGATGCTCATACACCTCATGCTGGAAATGATCCACCAGAACGCCGTAAGGGATGAACTTAGCGGCTCCGCCAAGATGAAGGAATCGATACTTGTCCGCATCCTCCTCAAAGAAGGTCTCCATCCACGGCCATGTAAAGAATTCCATACTCATAGAGTGAATTTCACAGCTCTCATAGGTTGGCCAGATACACTCCACCGGTCGGATTCCCATGGAAGTAAACACCTGGAAGGCATGCCCTGCCTCATGAGTGAGAACCTCCGCATCATGGCTTGTCTTATTAAAATTACTGAAAATAAACGGAGAGCGATCTTCGGCAAACACGGTGCAATAGCCTCCGCCTGCCTTTCCCTTTTTACTGTCAAGATCCAGCAGGTCATGCTCCACCATGAAATCAAAGAACGTTCCACAGCGTTCATCCAGCTCATGATACATTGTGTTTGCGCGTGCAATCATTTCCTGTGTATCGTATTTCGGTGTCGGGTTGCCGCTTGCAAATTCGTATTTTTCATCGTATACGTGCAGCCTGTCATAGCCTAAACGTTCCCGCTGCCGTTCATATAATGCATTGCATAACGGTACAACATCCTCCAGAACCTGCCGGCGGTAATTTGCCACATCCTCCTGCTTGTAATCAAAGCGGCACTGCAGCATATATGCCAGCTCAACATAATTCTTATAGCCCAGCTTTTTCGCCATGCGATCGCGTACCTTAACCATGCGGTCATATAAATCATCAATCTCATCCTGGTGTGACTGCATCCATCTCCAGTATGCCTGGGTGGCACGTTTACGAATGTCACGATCATCACATTCCATCTTTACACCAAGCTCTGATAGAGTATAGATATCACCATCGAAGGGAATCTGTGCACTGGCTATCAGCTTCTGATAACTGCTCTGCAAACGGTTTTCCTCCTGCAGCTCTTCGATTATTTCATCACAAAAGCTCTTCTGTGCAAACTCCGCAAGCAGGAAATAGGTTTCCGGAACATCCTTTTTCAATTCCTCCGCAAACGGTGAAGCCAGCACCTCTTTGTCAAACGCCGTTGTCAGGGACTTCATCTTCGGCATTGCCTCGTCCCAGTAATCGTTTTCCTTCTGATAAAAGGCATCGTTTGTATTGATCGTATAGCGGACATAACAGATATTATACATCGTATCCAGATGCTCAAATGCCCGTTTCCCCTCATCAAATGCTTTCTTGAAGCTTTGATAGTCCTTTGCTTCCTTCAGCCTGGTGCCTGCCTGCTGCATTGCCTCTGCATAAGCCTCATAGCTGTAACGCTCATAGTTATAATCCTTAAATTTCATGCTATCACCTCATCAATCATTATACGAGATATTTCATCTAAAAGATATCCAAACAATGTGAAAATATGTCTCTTTCCTTTTGTTTATTGGATATGTACACACATATACTGATTCCTTCGTGCAAATAAAGAGCGTATTGACCATGGAAAACCACGGCGGTTTTCAACAGAAAAACAGGAATACATGCTGGGACATTATTCCCATATACCTCCTGATGATAAAATTGTCAGTAACTAAGGTATATGGATAAAAGATCTGATTCTTCCATACCGCAATGTAAAAAGAAAAACCGTCTGAAACGGATGGCATAACAAAGCACAGCGATATCTGCCCGGCTATGAAGCACCACCTCAACGGTTCCCCTGTTTATACTGTTCCTGTATTCTTGCATACTCTGCTTCATATGCGGATAATATGCTTTGCATTTCCTCGTAGGTTTCGATTTTGCTCAGCTGATCCTTGAGCTGATGGCTCTTTGGCAGCCCCTTCACATACCATGCAGCATGTCCGCGCATTTCTCGAATACCGACGAATTCACCCTTCAGATTACACAGGCGTTTTGCGTGCAGTCTGGCCATTGCGAACGTTTCCTCCAGCGTTACCTCCGGCATATGCTTACCGCATTCCAGATAATGGGCAATATCCTTGATCAGCCAGGGATCCCCCAAAACACCGCGGCCGATCATGACAGCATCACAGCCGGTTTCCTTCAGCATCCTCTCTGCATCCTCACCGCTTCGCACATCCCCGTTCCCCATTACGGGAATGGATACGGCTTCCTTCACCTTTTTAATATAGGACCAGTCTGCACAGCCCTCATACATCTGTTTTCTGGTTCGTCCATGCACAGCAAGTGCCTGCACTCCGACAGACTCCAGACCGCGGGCAAGCTCAAGACAAGTAATCTGATCCATATCCCAGCCAATCCGCATTTTTACGGTAACCGGTTTTTTCACACTCTGAACAACCGCCCTGCTCATTTCCACAGCATGATCAACATCCTTCATCAGGGCGCTTCCCGCAAAGGATTTCACAATTTTTGTGACAGGACATCCCATATTGATATCAATGATATCACAATCGGTTTTTTCATCCAGAAATTTTGCGGCATATACCATTGTCTCTATATCATGTCCGAAAATCTGCATGGCCAAAGGATGCTCCTGTTCCTCGACATCCGTCATACCTACTGTTTTTTCATTATCATAATACAGCGCCTTATCCGAAACCATCTCTGTATAAATAAGACCGGCACCAAATTCCTTGCAGATTACACGAAAGGCAGGATTGGATATCCCTGCCATCGGTGCGATTACCACCTGATTCGGTATTACAATATCTCTGATTTTCCAGCTGTTATTTGGCATGTGCATCCATAAACCTTTCCAGCTCCAGAAGCTCTTCCTCGCTGAATTGATATTTCTCTCCACAGAAATTGCAGGTAATCTCACAGCCGTGATCCTCTTCGATCATCTGCTGGCGTTCCTCCTTTGGAAGGGTTGTCAGAACACGCTTCATGGTTGCACGATCACATTTACAGCGGAATTCAATATCCTGTCCTGTCAGGATTCTGACATCGTCAAACAGATCACGGAGAATATCCTCCAGACTTTCATATTCCTGAATCATCGTGGACATATGCCTTAGATTTGCTACAATCTGTTCCACCTTTACGATATCCTCTTCCTCTGCATCCGGAAGCATCTGGATAATCATGCCGCCTGCGGAAAGAATGGAATTATCGGTATCAACCAGTACACCGACACTGACTGCGGACGGTGTCTGTTCACTTGCGGTAAAGTAGTAGGCAAAGTCATCACCGATTTCACCACTCTGCAGAGCAACGGTACCGCTCCAGTTTTCCTTCATGTTCATATCCTTCACAACTTCCAGATACCCGTCTTTTCCCACAGCAGCTCCGACCGCCAGTTTTCCGGTATCATTGTATTGCAGCATGATATGCGGGTCACTCACAAAGCCGCGCACATGACCGTCACTGTAGGCATCTACCAGAATGGTACCGATGGGACCTCCGCCGTTGATGCGAATCGTAATCTGTTCCTGTGCTGTTTTCAGCATGCTTCCCATCATGGAACCCACAGTTAATACACGTCCCAGGGTAGCCGCACTAGTCGGCCATAAATCAAAACGTTTTCTTGCTTCCTCCGCCATATGCGTAGAAGAGCATATATAGATTCTCACATGCTCATTGCACGCAAGCGCCTTTACTAAATAATCTTTCATCATAGAAATCACTCCCTGCCTTACAGGCAACTGTAGTATACCACAAAAACCTGCAGAATGAGAAGAAAATCGACTTCGTTATACTGTTGTGTACGTTGAATGCTGCAGGCAAGGAAAAAGAGGGTGAATGTATCTGATATATAGAAAAAGGTACAGTATTATCTAATCCTGTACCCGTCGTATGCATACGTTAATCGTACGGCTTGATTTCCACTGTCTTTTTATCAAAGTCTAGGAAGATCTGAAACGCATTGCGGTTCTCATCCTCATCCCATATTTCCACGAATCGCGGGGTTACCTCAATCAGAATCTCCGTATCCTCATGGCTGTATGCATTATAGCTCTGCCACAGATATTTCTTATACAAGGCTTCAAACCTTCTTCCCGGCTCGTCCACGACAAGCCCCTTGTTTACGGCGATTCCCTCTACCTGAACGCCACCTGTGCAGAGTGCCACCTGCGGGTTTCGATACAGCTGCTGTGTCTTGCGGAAATTCTTATCGGTCTTGAAATAGATTTTTCCATCATAAAACAGACAGCTTACATTACGCACCATGACGTAATCATTAACGCTGGAGCCAAGTGCCATAATTTTGGAATCTCCCAGCTTGTGAAACAGCAATGCTACTCCTTCTTCAAATGTCATCTTCTTTTCCTCCTTACTGACGATTTGCGAATCGGTGAATCATCGGACTTATTTTCTTGTATACGGCAAAGGTAATCAGGCAGCTGATACCGTATTTTATCAGGTTAAACGGTACGATGCCCAGTATCACCATGGTAGTGACAGAATTCATCATCGGATTGACCTTGGAACAGGAAAGGATAATCTGGTCCATATTCATATCATACAGGGCAACATAGAACGGAATAATCAAATACAGATTGGTCAGCACTGCAACAAAGGTACTAACCAGAGTCCCTGCTGTCATTCCCAGCAGTGCTTCCTTTCGTGTCTTCTTGTGACGGTACAGCAAAGACGCAGGCAGTACCAGGGCAACTCCCAGCAAAAAGCTCTGCAGCTCTCCGGTAAACATGGAATTGGATCCGGAAATCACCATCTGAACCATAACACGAATAAAGACAATCAGAACACCTGCCACCGGTCCCAGAGCGAAGGCTCCGATCAGCTCCGGAATTGCGGCCAGATCAAAGCTTAGAAAGGGCGGCATAAACGGAATGGGAAAGCGAAACATCATCAGTATCGCTCCCAGTGCACCAAGCATACCGATCAGGGCAAGCCGTTTTGCACTCATGTTGTTTTTCAATTCACATCTCCTCCATTTCAAAAAAAACACCTGACTACGAAAAAACTCGTCTTCAGGTGTGCGTTTACAGAAAATGTCTTTTCTCATCCGGACTTTACCGTCGGTGCCAGAATTTCGCTGGCTCAGCCGCTCATTACGCGGGTCATGGACTATCACCATCGGTAGGGAATTTCACCCTGCCACAAAGACTTGTTATTCAATTTTGAATGCAGGTCATGCGTCAACACAATCTGTATATTCATTATAGCTCATGAAACAGCATGTGTAAATAAGAAACAGAAATGTAAATTTTTTCATGTATCTGATGTAATACGCATCGCCAAGTAGAAAACAGTACAGAAAAGAAACACCGGGTTCTAGCCTGTTGCTGATAAAATATGTGAGCAACCTGCTGTTTTGTAAGGTGCTTTTCCTTTCATTCGTCTTTAGTGTATGTAGATTCCAATAAATATCAATAATTCGTGGATTATTTAGGAATTCAGCATCTTCCATACGTATATAGGGGTGTAAGGAACCCTTACAGAATGGAGGACATAAAAATGTCAAACACAATGCATCAACTCAGCTACAGTAATGATCTATTTTTTAAGTACACCCTTTCCCGTGAGGATGAAGGCTCTGTGTACGCCCGCAACACCATTATTGAACGCGTTACCGGAATCCGGGTAAAGGAAAGCACTGTGCTCAATCCCAATCTGGATCCGGGCATTATCGGAAAGAAGCGCATCATTCTGGATGTTCATGTGAAGGATGAACAAAACCGTCATTTCAATATCGAGATGCAGACCACCTACAAGGGATTAGCGGAAATGATGCGTTTTGAATTTTACGGTGCCAGGGCACTGAACGATCAGCTGAACAGTGGTAAGAAGTATAAGGATTTAAAGCCGGTATATCAGATTATTTTCATTGACGAGTATGCATGGAACAATAGAAATCTGATCAATCAGTATCAGATGCGCAATGAGCAGGGAGAGAAGGAAAGCTACTATCCGCTCATCCTTCGCACCTATATTCATATGCCGGCAATCAATGACATCGTAAGGGAGAAGGAAATACAGAGGCTGAATGACTTTGAACAGCTGGTGTATCTGTTTGAAAACAATGGAAAAAATGATATACTGAAGTCAAAGGAAAGGCTGGTGAAGGTATTCATGGACAAGTACGAGGAAATGCAGAAGGATGATGAGCTGTGGTCAACCGCAATGGCGATTCAGATGGGGGAGGCACGTTACCGCTATGGCTTGGAGGACAGCTTTGAAGAAGGAAAAAAGGAAGGAGAAGCATTGCTGTTAATAAAGCAGCTTAAAAGTAAGTATCATGAGGATTGCTCAGCCTGGCTGCTCTCTTTGAATGATGAACAGTTTGAAGCCGTATCCAGCTTGATACTGGTCTGCAACACTTATCAGGAGCTGAAGAATCAGGTTATGTCAATGTAGTAATACATACAATCCCAAATAAGAAAACTGTTTTATAAGCATAAGACTTTATAAAACAGTTTTTTCATCCAACTTTCTGCCGCATCCGTATCACAGGTATTAAAAATATTGTTAAAATTACATGATGGGATGCTGCATATTTTTAACAGGTATCAGGCGCTCTGAGTTAATGCATGGAATGCTCATAGATAAGGAAATCATACACCTAGAACTCAGCGCAGAATTTGATAACATCCTTTAGGGATATGCTTTCCTTCAGCAACCCATACACTTCCTTCAGCTTATCCGCGGAGTGAAAATTCTCATACATCTTCATAAGAGTATCCGGATTGCTGTTTTCCTTCACCACAGCATACCGCATAGCCGCAGCTGCCGCAAGTAGGATATACCCGCATTTCTGTCCATATTTTTCAGCAAGCCGAAGAGGCTCATACAGCCGCTCTTCTTTGTTCAGCTTCCGTTGTGCCTGCCGCGCATTCCGATACACCGTATCATAGATTTCCCGATTACGGAATTTATGCACTGCTCGCATGGTAAAGGCAAGCTGCACATCCTGTTCCACTGCATATTCTCTTGCGATGATTGTACTGACAACCGGTACTGCTCGATCCATCAGCTCCATAATCTGCGGATCATTTGCGGCTTCTCCGTAAACCTCATATTGCAGATAATCCCCAAGATACGCAACAATCGCACTCATGAAATTATACGTATAAATTTTTCTTTGAATCAGGGATGGAAAATCTGCTTCCAGCGGCATTCCCGCAATGTCTGGAATCATCCCCTTTACACTGCCGTCCACTGGCAGCTCTGCGACATCCTCGCTGATCAGTGCCAGACTTTTTTCCTTTGGCTGCAGTGTTGTACAGAAGATCACACCCTCGGAAATGCTGTCGGATATATTCGCATCCACAAGCGGCTGTTTTACGTGGACACCGTTTTCACAGCATACGATCCGCAGCTGCTTTTCACCGCACAGTTCAGCCGCAGCACTCAGTAGCCCTACCAGCTCCTTTATATTGCCTGCGAATACACTTGTCGTAATCAAATCTGAGTGTGCCAGCTTCTCTATGACTTCCTCATCCACTGTCGTATAAGCATCATAGCCGGTAATAGTAACCGGCTCCTTCCCATCACCGAAGTAGTGAACGGTATAGGATTTTTCCGCATTCAGCCGGTCGATAAGCTCTTTATTTTTATCAATAAACGTAATATGATATGCATTTGTCTGCAGGATGGGTGCGATAAAGCCGCGCCCTGTCTGTCCTGCACCAATAAGTACTGCCTCTTTCATGTTCCTCCAATCTCCCATTTCTCCATGGGTCCATATCGCAAGGCGGTTGACATCTTTTTAACATGTAGAACTTGCTTTTCTACATTGCTTTTTCTACAGCCCATGCTATAGAAAAGCAAAATACCTTATGGAAAGCGGCCTGCGCTGCAGACCGCTGTACTCTTATACAAGTGGTTACATTTAACCCTTGTGCTTTCTATCCCTTGCTTTTTCCTCCGGATACCGGAATGGTGACACCGGTAATATAGCTGGCATGATCAGAAATCAGATAACAGATCAGATCCGCTACCTCATACAGATGGCCCGGTCTTCCCAGCGGTATAGAGGATTTGTAGTTTTTAAAGAACTCCTCCGGTCTGGTGTTGACATCCCAGCCGCGACCGTATGCCTGTGCTCTATATTTTTCATCATTATTGGCAGGAGTACGGTCCAGAATATCCGGTGCCACACCGACAACACGAATATTATACGGTCCCAGCTCCTTTGCCCAGGAAATTGTAAAGGCATGAATCGCAGCCTTTGTGGCAGAATAGCAGCTATGTCCTCTGGAGCCCATCAATCCTGCACAGGAGGATAGGTTGATGATAACACCCTCCTTTTTTCCATACAATACGCGTGTTACCGCCTGTGATACCAGAAAGGTTCCCTTCTGATTGACACCAACCATAAAATCAAAATCCTCTTCGCTCAGCTCATACTGCGGTTCGCTGCCATAGTAATCCACAAGGATCCTCGGTCTGGTCACACCGGCATCGTTTACCAGAGCATCCACCGTGCCGAATTTCTGTACAACGGCATCAACAGCAGCCTCAACCTCTTTTTTGTTTCGGATATCCAGATGCACATACATCCTGCGATCATCCTCAGAAAAATCCTTCGGCTTTGCCAGATCGAAGATTGCGACTCTGGCATTGCAGGCAAGCAGATCCTTTACCATGGCTTCTCCGATTCCCATCGCACCACCGGTAACTATCACAACCTTGTTATTCAAGTCAATCCATTGCTTTTGTTCCATACATGCTCCTCCTTATACGATACCGAAGAAGGAAAGTACCACAGACAGCACCAGGATGGATACCAGAATGCGCACATACTTCGGACCGCTTTTCTTAATATAGAAATAAATGCCAAACACGACGAGCAGCGGCAGAATATTCGGGAAAATCTTATTCAAAACATCCTGCAGCAGCTGTTTTTCACCAACTGCATTTGCCCATGATATCGGTGTAACAAGCTTTACATAGGTGGAAGACAATGCCCCCATCATAAACAGACCAAGCACGCTGGCTGTCTTGATAAACTGATTCAGCTTACCGGATTTCAGAATGGATACCACTGATTTTCTACCCAGTGTATAGCCCTTTGTGACAAGTGTATACGCAAGAAATGTTATGGCAACACCCCAGATCAGCAGCGGTCCGACACCTGCCAGCCAGTTCCCCTCTGCGGCCAGTGGAATAAACATGGATAGCAGCAGCGGACGAAGCATTCCGTGATTGATGGTGTCTCCAATTCCTGCCAGCGGTCCCATCAGACCAACCTTCAGGTTGCTGATCATATCAGCGGAGGCCTCCAGTTCTTCACTGCCCGCCCCTTCCTGCAGCATAATCGCACGCTCCTCCTCCAAAGCACAGGTCATACCGAAAATAACGGAGCCCCAGGTTGCCTCAGAGTTGTAGAACATTAAATGACGCTGTAATGCTTTTTTGTATTCCTCCTCATCCTCCTTATACAGCTTCGCAAGAATAGCACTCATACCATAGGAGAATGCCGGAGCCGTCAAACGCTCAAAGCCGGAATTTACCTCGGCGGTAAGATAATATTTTGCCCAGCCCTTGATTACCTCATTTTTCTTCAGATTAAGTTCGCTCATATCAGAAATCTCCTTCATCATCATCCACAGCGACTGTGCTGCCTGTACTGTTGGTAAACTGCGATTGAAGAATTGCAATACAGATTGCAATTACCGCAATTCCAATCGTATTCATTCCTGTATAGGCATACATCGCAAAGCCAAGAATAAAGTATGGGATAAGCTCCTTTTTCCCAATGACCATGATAGTTACCGCAAAGCCAAGTGCAGGAAGCAGACCGCCTGCCACACTCAGACCGTTCATCGCCCATGCAGGAATCGCATTCAGGAACGCGGATACGGCATCGGTTCCAAACAGCAGTGCCAGTGTTGTCGGAAGAACACGCAGCGGAATGGAACAGAAGAACGGATACCAGAATTCCGCTCTGCCCATTGCCTTCATATCACCTTTTTCAGCTGCCTTGTCCGCAAGGTGGACAAAGTAGGAATGATAGGTACGCTTCAGATTATCCAGCAGAACTCCCAGAAGTCCTACCGGAACAGCAATGGTTACAGCGATATCCGGCTCTAATCCGGCTGCCAGTGCCACCGGAATCGTAATGCAGGATGCCAGCGCCTCATCCGCAGGCAGTGTACCTCCCGGAGCTATTGCGCCTAAATAAATCATCTGCAGAGATGCGCCGATTTTCATCGCATCCCCCAGGTTTCCCATAATAAGTCCAATCGGAACCGCCAGCACCAGTGGCTGACGGACGAGATGCAGTGTACCATACCAGAGTTTATTGGTTGCCAGCCAGTAGAGTACACCAAATACCAGGGCTAATCCTATGTTCATAAATATCTCCTTTTCATTTCATTTTATAATTCCTGAAATATGCTTTTTAATGCTCCCTCTTTGCTGTACCATGCGGTTTAAACCCTCGTTTTCACCGCATGTCAGCATTATTTCCCTCGTACTTCCTTCAAAGCGTCGTGGAGTGTGAAGGCCGGATCCTTCGGCGTTACCTGCAGCGTTACCGCTACTCCCTCATTCTGCATAGCCTCCAGCATTTCCGCTTCCTGTTCGCTTAACGACAACTCATTTGAAATCATGACCTTGTTTGTCCCGTTGCCAAGACCGCCTACCTGCAGTGCCTTCATCGGAAATCCCAGATCAAAGGCCTTCTTTGCATTTTCCACAGATTTAAACAAAATCAGCAGCTTCTTATCCTTGAATACATCCTTTTTAAATGCAGCTACCGCTTTTTCAATCGGACGTATTGCCACCTTTACTCCCGGAGGCGCCGCCATCAGGAATACCTGTGCCAAAAACTTGTCTGCCGCCAGCTTATCATCCACAATCAGGATGGAATCTGCGGATACCTGCTTGATCCAGTTCGTGACAACCTGTCCGTGCATCAGTCGAAAGTCGATTCGTATCAGTTTGATTTCTGTCATGCTCTTCACCCTCTTTCTTCATCGAATGCAATTGGATTCGGCTGTATGATGGACGCTCTGGCCGCCTCAAGACCAGCCTCCATTAACTCCTGGATCGTGCATTCTTCATTGTTGCGCTTCAAGATCAGCTCTATCAGCATCGGCAGATTGATACCGCACACTACATGGAGTGAAAACTCCCGCTGCAGCATCATGCCCACATTGGAGGGAGTTCCTCCATACAGATCCGCCAACACAAGGATTTCTCCCTGAACGCCTGTTAGATAGTCTCTGACCTCCTCGTAATACTCCTCTATTGACATTCCGGACAATAGAGAAACTGCATGAATATGCTCTGTCTTTCCTGCAATCAGCTCTGCGCTTTTGATCAGCTCCTCTCCAAATCTACCATGATTCAGTATCACATACGTTATCGGCTCTATCACTTCTTCACTTCCTTTACCTAATGTTCAACGGCCTTTGAACTACACCCTTACTTTACCATTGCACGAGCCTTTTATTTTTTCTTTTATTGCACCAGCAATCGTGCAGCTTTTCCGAAGGATTGCTTTTTCCATTCTGCACGGATGCTCGTGCAATAAGATTAAAATATTTTTGAAATGGATTGGGGTATACTAGAAAATGAAACAGAGGGGGTAAGGATTGCAGGTGATAAAATGCTGACAAAGAGACAATACTCGATATTATCTTTTTATGTGGAAAACCGGGGAACGTATGTTTCATCCAATGAACTCGCTGCTATGTTTGATATCAGTGTACGGACAGTAAAAAACGAGCTGAAGATCGTCCGTGATTTTTGCGATTCCTATTCCTCATTTGTACTGGATACACTTGCAGGAAAGGGAACCAGATTATGTGTACTGGATGATGCGGCATTTGAAAAGGACATGGAGATTCTGCGCAAGAAAACGCTGCAGCTTTCCTGTAATACAAAAAACCGAGTTCACTCCGTTATGAAAATGCTGATGGATGCGACCGGCTATGTATCGAAATACACACTGACAGAGACCTTCTATATCAGTGAATCCACACTGTATCACGCACTGAACGAAATCAAAAAGCTGTTAAAGCAATACGATCTTGCACTGGTACATAAAACAAATCTCGGCTATAAGATCGAGGGCAGAGAAATTGACAAGCGGATGTGCATCGCAAAAAATGAAATCAATGATGAATCCACCGATCACTTTGCATTATCCGAGGATGTATCGAATATATACAATGTAGTGGCTGATGTGTTTTTCAAATACCATTATCAGATCAATGAACAGACCATTCAGAATATTACTGCGCATATCGCACTCACACTGCGCAGAGTCAGAAAGGGACATTTCATTGAACAGCAAATGGAACAGGATATGCCGGATTCCACAGAATATCAGATTTCCACGGAAATACTGACGCGCTTTCTTACCAGATACCGCATCAAGAAGCAATACATGATGAACGAGATCAATCTGTTGACGCAGACCATTCTGGGAAAGCTTGATTACTCCAGAAATGATCATCTACAAAAGGAGGTCAATGATTTTATCAACGATTCCTTTTTGTATATTCGCAACAAGTTCTGTGTCAACTTTGAGCCTGCGGAAAGCCTGAAGCTGTTTCTTGCACTGCATCTGGTACCGCTCATTTACCGTATCAAATCCGGAACACAGCTTAATAATATGATGGCACCGGAAATCAAACAGTCCTTTCCGCTTGCTTATGATATCGCCCTATACTTTACGCTGCTGATCAAGGAACGGTTTCATCTGAATGTTTCTGCGGATGAAATTTCCTATCTGTCCCTGTATTTCAATTACGGGCTGGAAAATATTCATCTGGGAAATTCCGCAAAGAAAATCTTGATTATCACATCGCTTCGCAAGTCGGAAACAGTCCTGCTGCGTCATAAGATTTTAACCTGGTTTCCCAATCAGATTGCAGAGATTACCTTTATCACCGGAGACAATGACGATTTCGATACCGAGGATTATGATGCTATTTTCTCCACCGATAGAAACAGTGAGAAATATAAGGGTGGTATTACACTGATCAGTATTTTCCCGGATGAGAAGGATTTTGAAAAAATCAATCTGGCAATCAACGGCTATACAGACACGGATTCCATACTGGAGAAGTTCAGTGAGGATTGTTATTTCTATGGTGAGGTGAAGGATAAGGAAGAAATTCTGGATATTATCTGTCGCAATGCCATTGAAAAATATAAGCTGGATGATGAGTTTCTGGAGGTCATTAAAGCAAGGGAACAGATTACCAGCTCTTACTTCGGTAACTGCATTGCCATACCGCATCCGCTCACACCGTTTTCGGATGAAACCTTTGTATCTCTGGGGGTATTGAAAAAGCCCATCGCATGGGATAAGAATCACAATGTTCGTGTAGTTATGCTGGTATCCATTGAAAAGAATAATCCGAAGGCATTTCAGTTCTGGTATTATATGAGCACCTTTGTGCGCAATGAGGAGCTGCTGCAGAATTTTTTCAAAAAACCCAGCTTTCTGCGTTTTACGGAAATATTGAAAATATCACTGGAAAAGGATTTTGACTAGCCTGCTGGTTGGAATTCTTTTTTCATATAGCTGCCTTCGTTTTTACAGCTTCTGTTTCATAAAAAGACAAGCTTTAAGCTATCGATTCGATCCTGCTTACGGGGATACCTGTTTTTATTTTTGTACAGCTTTGCCGTTGCATTAGTAAAAATGACATCTGCAATCCTGTGCAAATGCCATTGTTTTGGTTATGGTAATTCAATTTTTTGATATGCTTCCATCGTATGCATCTCCAGCTGCTGTTCCTTTCTTTTGAGATCACGATAGAAAAACACCATCAGACACGGTCCCATGAGCGACCATGCAATCGGTTCCGCAAGGCACACACCGGTATAGCCGGTAAACGGGATCAAGGCAAAGGTTGCCGCTATTTTCACCGCCATTTCGATACAGCTGGAAATGATCGGACCCCTGCCGTTGCCCAGACCCTGCAAACCGTTTCGATAAATAAACAAGACAGCCAGGATGAAATAGAAGACACTGCTGATGCGGGTATAATAAGCCGCCAGAGAGATCACCTCCGTCTGCTTTGCATTGACAAGAAAGCCGATGAAGAAGTCAATGCAGGTAAAGGATAAGAGAACCACAATACACACCCACAGAAAGCTGATCCATACACTGGATTTCATACCTGCACGGATTCTGGAAAACCGCTGTGCACCGAGGTTCTGAGAAACAAAGGTCGTATCGGCAATCGCAATGCTGATCAGCGGCTGCATAAACATTTCCACTACCTTGCGGGCTGCGGTATGTGCTGCAATCGTTACTTCTCCCAGACTGTTTACCGCACTTTGCAATATGACAGAGCCTAGAGAAACGATGGAATTCATCAAGCCCATGGAAATTCCCATGGATAACTGCTTTCTCAGAATTTCACGCTCGACATGGAAATCCTCTTTTTTAACGATGAACATCGGATATTTCTTACGCATATAAAGAAAGCAGAGGATAACGCTTACCAGCTGTGCAATAACAGTAGCATATGCTGCACCAGCCACCCCCAGCTGGATGATTGCGATAAATATATAGTCAAGAGCCACGTTGAGAATGGATGCTATGATTAGAAAATACAGAGGTGTCCGACTGTCTCCGATGGAACGCATCATACTCGCCATCATATTGTATGCCATGGTCACAAACAGTCCAACGATAATAATGGTCAGATAGGAATCCGCCATCCCCAGAATGGAGGATGGTGTCTGTAACAGATACAGCAGCGGCTTTTTCAACAGGATTGCGACTACAAAGATCACAACAACACTGATCATGCAAAGCTTGATACATCCTGCCGTGGCTTTTTTCATGCCCTCTTCATCACGCGCTCCGTAATATTGAGCAATCATGATGGAAACACCCATGGAAACACCAGTGCAAAGTCCAATAACCAGATTGGAAAGCGACGCACTCGCACCGATAGCCGCAAGGGAATTTACCCCCAGAATCTGACCAACCATCATGGTATCCGCCATGGTATAGAATTGCTGAAATACATTACCAAGTAAAACAGGTATCGCAAATGCCATAATCAGCTTTGTGACATTGCCCTGTGTCATATTTTTCATTTTATCACCTACAAGGCTTCATTTTATCATATTTTTCACAATAGGAATACAGGAATAGAAAAAAAATACGGATGACAGCCTGATTCTTTTAAATCGCTAAAGTGAAATATAAAAAATGCCAGAACTATACAGAATCCGGCATTGTGTTGATTTCTTTCACAAGACTGTGTTTTATGAAAATGCTGCTTCATAGCATCAGATATGAGCATACGCAGCTTCGCACACCTCTGTTTACCTATATCCGTTTTTTACAGTTATACAATCGATTAAGAAATCTAATCTCCCCTGTATGAGCAGCGCTGCTTCCTTGTTTCAGCACAATGGTATCACCTGTACAAAGAATTCAATGATTTTCGGCAGTGATTCTCTGGACAGGTATTCCTGAAACTGCAGGTATTCCTGCGAATCCAGAAAGCAGGTATTGGAGGAGCGCAGATGGTATACGATATCCCCAACCGGATTTGTCCCCATCGCAATCTCACCATATGCAAGAGCGCCGATGGCAAATTTAAACCCGATGGAAATCGCACCGATACTGTATACACCGATAGCAATCGCACCGATGCTGATGTAGCCGATAGCCAGACAGCCAATGGCAAAGTAGGATAATGCAAGCGGACCGATGGCGAACAATAGCCCCAGTGTGAGCAGACCCAGACTGCATAGTCCCACACTTAAAAGTCCGATGGAAATCACGCCGACGGAAACATTTCCAATCGCAATAATTCCCTTGGCAACCCGCCAATAGCCTTCCTCCGTACGTCCTCTTCCAACATTGATATCCACAAGGGGAATTCCACAGATTGACAGCTTGGAGCGATACCGCTTTTCATATGTATAGCGGTTATGCACATAAATAACTTCCTTTTCCTTAACAACCTCTTTTCCCAGGGGGATTTTATTTCCCAGCAGCTCATCAATGCTGACCCGCAAGCTTCTGGAGAGTGTTTTCAGATTCTCCATATCCGGATTGGCAGTACCAGTTTCCCTTAGTTAAAGATATGAACCCTCTTTATCAGTCTACTTTTCCAATAAATCGGTAATATATCTCTATTTCCTGTATTCTTTCGTTCTCCTCATTCGTTGTTGCTTCGTGAATAAGGATTTTTTCTATCATTGCATTTAATAACGGTGCTGTCAGTTCCTTTGGTACGGAATACTCCTTGATTAACTCAATCCACCTTTCAGCACCTATCATATCCTGTTCCATTTTACTTAATTCTTCTCTTAGGTTGGTTATCTGCTGTTCCAGTTCTATCTGTTCTTTCTGATATTTCCCCGACAGCATGATGAAGTTTCGTTCCGTTATCTTCTCACAGGCTCTATCTTCGTACATTTTCGCAAACAAGCGGTCAATCTCATTTTGTCGGTTCTCGGCTTTCTTCAAGGCACTTGCCTTTTTCTTCTTTTCCCGTATTCGCTCTGCATTGCCAGCCTTTTGTATCTTATTCAACACCTTTTCTTCGTCCTGCTGTACTGCCTTAGCCCAATACTGCAATCGTTCCAATACGGCTTGATACAACACATCATAACGGATATAGTGCATAGAACAAGTACCTTTGCCAAACTGCCCGTAGTAACTGCAAGCATAATAACTGTATGGCGTTTTATTTGCCTTATTTGTCGCAAACCGCATAGCCCAGCCACAATCCGCACACTTGACAAGCCCTGCAAATATCGGCGTTGCTTTTTCCTTTGTCTGTCTACGCCTTGATTTTATCTGTTCCTGCACACGATAGAACACTTCCTTGTCAATAATCGGTTCATGGGTATTTTCTACTCGAAACCATTCACTTTCGGGCTTACGCACTTTTTTCTTGCTCTTGAATGAAACTGTTGATTGTCGATTATGAACGCTGTTTCCGATATAGACTTCACTTTTTAAGATTGCCTTGACATGAGCAATCGTCCACTCATAACGCTTGCTTTCGGGCTTTCCCTCAAAGATGTGTGCAAAAGTACCGTACCTTGTGAAATTCAGCCAAGACGCTGTCGGAACTTTTTCTTCTCGCAGTACCTTTGTGATTTTTGCACTACCGTAACCTTGATAGGCTAGGGAGAAGATTTTTTCAACAATCCATTTTGTTTCCTCATCAACCAGCAGTTTTCCTTTGATGTCGGGGTGTTTCTTATATCCTAACGGAGCATAAGCCCCATAATACGCACCCTCTGCAAATTTTGTCTTAAATGCCGATTTCACTTTACGGCTTGTATCTCTTGCCACCCATTCATTAATGATATTTTTAAATGGTGCAATCTCACTTTCGCCTTTTTCGCTGTCTACACCGTCGTCAATCGCTATGTAACGGACATTATGGCTGGGAAAATACAATTCTGTATATTGTCCTGTCATAATATAATTTCTGCCAAGTCGGGAAAGGTCTTTCGTTACAACACAGTTGATTTTTCCTGCCTCTATATCTTCAATCATTCTCTGGAAACTCGGTCTTTCAAAATTTGTTCCCGACCAGCCGTCATCAATATATTCATCAATCACATTCAAATGATGTTCTTTTGCATATAGACGCAACATACTTCTTTGTGTGGTAATGCTGGAACTTTCGCCCTGTAATTCATCATCTCGGCTTAACCTAAGATAAAGTGCAGTATTGTAAATCTGTTGTTTCATTGTCAGTTATCCTCCTTTATAACTAACCCGTGTTTACAATACCTGCTTGCAAGTAAAGTATAACACGGGTACTTTTTGTCATTCAATCTATTTCTTACAACTGCACCGATTTTATGCGATTGTCTGCTTTGCTTTTTCCAGCATAACATCTGTCAGAAGTTCTCCCATTGTCTTTCCCTTTTCGGAAAAATGCTCTTTTATAACAATCTTTGTTTTTCCTCTGTTGCCAATGCCACGCTTATTATTTGTCTTTTCCTGCCTTGTTTTTACAATATCAGCAATAACACATACCCCCTTTCTGTAAAAATCTTTTCTAAGCAATTCAACGGCTTTTGTCATAGCCCACAGGAGTTCCACCTCTGCATAGTTCTTATGTAGCCGTACCCATTGCGTGCGACGCTCTGAACGCTCAAGCTGTGGCTGTACGGAAGTATCATTATCAGACAGGACAGGTCATGGCGATAAAAGAGAACAAATCTTTTACAGGAACACAAATAAGTTGTCGCTCGCTTTTGCAGGGGAAAGGTCATGGCGTATCTGTTTCAACGGCTCGCTGTCTGTCAAACGTATTGAACTGCTTTATTCAGTTGTCAAAGAACATGAAAGAAGAAAATCGTCTTTCCTATATACCGCGTTGGAAAAGAGCAGAAGCGTAACCAATCTTCAAAACTTTTCTCTTTTCCTGCACCATATAGGGAAAGAAAGTGTCATTCTGCTAAGTTGGTGATGAAAAAATCTGATTTTCTTTTCACACCCTAACTACCCATGCAACACTATTACTACCAACTATGGAATGAAAGATTTTCTTTGCTCCATATAGGGAATGGAAACTACGGATTGTTAAGTTGAAATTGAAAATCGTTTCTTCTTTCACATCATATAGGGACAGCAACCACCGATTTAATGACCTGTTTTCAAAAAAAGTCAGATTTCCTTTCCTTGCACCATATCTGTACGCAAGTAACCGTTTTGTTGCAGATTTTTTGAAGAAATTAAAAAATACCGTCATTCCCTTGTGGAACAGCGGTATCTTTCTCAATCATATCTGCTATGTCTGTTGTCATTTGTTTAATTTTTAATTCCTGCTTTTCTGTTAGTCTTGTATGTCTGTCGATTTCTTCCAGATAATTTGCTCCTGTTTTCTTTTCAATCTCTTTTATCATCAATAAAGAGGGCATGACCTGTCTTTCTAACCAGCGTTTTGTTTTCTCCATATTGACAGCAACAGGCGTCATAATAAACGGAAGTGAGGTCGTTACATTATCTAAAAATATATCCCATAAAATATAATCGGGAAAATCTATCTGTGTGAGGATAAGGCTTGCTATGGTCTGTTCGGGATTTCTTGTAAAAACAAGTTGTTCTATCGTTTGTTCTGCTTTTCCATTTTTTAAACGAATTTCAAAGCGGTTCTTAATGTTTGTTTTTATACCTTTGCTTTTTTGTTCCTTTTCTTTTTCATACAGGCAAAAGTAGATGGAACTATTCTTTGAACCGATATAAAAGGTTTTTGCAGTATCTCCATGTGTACCCGATAATTTCCCGCTGTCTACTGCTTCATGGGTTCTTGAACGTTTCCATACCTTGTTGGCATAATAGCGTTCCCTTAGAATTTCTATATCCAGCAGTCCGCCCATATCATTGACCGCTAAATCTATGCGTTTAAAAACACCTTGATAATCTATACAACATCTTAAAAAGTAATACCAGTCTATCCCTCTTGCCTGTAAAACATATTCCAAGTTCCGACACCCCATACCTCTTAATTCCAATAAAACACCCATAGAACTATCTTTAGAAGCATTTACACTAATATCCCCATAGACATACTGTTCTTCATAGCCATACATTCCGTAATCTTCATGGATAAAATATTCGCTCTTCATTGCCAGTACATTTTTTATAATTTCCAATGCGTCTGTGGTGAGAAAACGAACACGCAGGTAGTCAATCGTTAAAGTGAAAGGCTGAGTACAATTACAATAATCAAGATAATGTAGAAGTATATGTTTCATTTCTTTACTGGCTTTTGTTTTTCCGTTTTCAATTTCATTTAAGTTCTGCCTGCTGATTTGCAATTCCTGTGCCAGTCGTGATTGCGAATAATCACAGTCTTTTCTCTTTTGCTTTAATGTTTCAATAAATTTCATATCATTCATGCTTTATTCCTCCAATCAAAAAAGGCATATACTCATAGAAGCATACGCCTTGTATCTTATCATTATTTGCTATTGATATGCTGTTTTAGACCTGTCGGATCGAAAAAATAGGATGTGAAGTGAAATAAGTTCTTATAACCTTGTAAATCGTTGCATATCAGCAGTTTTGTATTTGTTTTTGCTCTTGTCTTTTGTAATAGTACCCCCCTGTTAGATAACGGGGGCTTTGAACGGCTCGCTAACGCTCGCCCAACCGCCAAAGTGAACCAGACACTCGCCAGCAAGCTGGCGTGGCTCTATGTCTTCGACCGCCACCGTGTCTGGATCACTCCGTCGGTTTGCAAATTTTTAAACTTATCTTTGTATAACCTGAAATTTAATAGCGTAAAACAAAATAAATTACATATACCCAACTAAGCAAGCCATGAAAAATTGCCCACCCAACTGATTTCCATGTTGTATAACTTATGACCATAGCTAAAGCACTACCGAATGTAATACCTGATTTAACAGTTTTTTGTACTATTGTTGTTTTATTTTCTTCCATAATTTTATTACTCTCCAATCTGGGATTTATTTGTGTCTTGCTTTGCTGATAAGTTCTTCAGCAATAACACTGAGTGCCATACAAATACCACATACTGCCCCCATATAAACTCCTATTGATTTGCCAATATACTCTGTTCCAGACTTTGTAAGTTCGTAAATAGGTATTCCGAGTATTTTAACAGTTAGTGTATTTACATCTGTACTATATGCGTTAGTATATCCAAAGTAAATTGCGACGCTCATCAATAGCATTGCAAGAGCAAATCCAACTATCAGCGCAATCAGAATTTTAATTTTTTTCTTCATATATTTTCTCCCCGATAAATTCCACTTTTCTTAGTTCTATAAACTGGAATTGTCACTTCCGGCATAAACAAAACGGATGTCCTGCCGGATCAAACATGGTTACAAAATCATTTCCTCCAAATTGACTTTCCGCTTTCTTGGCTCCCAATGATTCCGCTTTCTTAACCATTTCTGCAACATTATCAACCTGAAAATCAAAATGCATCTGTTTTTGTTGTTTTCCTGTATCTTCTGGCCATACAGGAGGAACATAATCTTTTTCCTCAATAAACAAAAAAACAATCCCCGAAGAACTACTGACAGCCGGTCTTGCAAATAGTTCACACATTTCCCAACCTAATAATTCTCCATAGAATCTTTGCAATTTTCTTTCATCATCACAATCAACCATAACATTCCCTAATACCACTTCATCTACCATATTTTTAACATCCTTTCAAATTCTAATTTAGCTGTTCATTCTTTTTATAGTTTCCTCTATGGAAATACATTCAGCATAACGTTCATGCCACATAAATTCGTTATAATATCGGTAACTTTTTTGGCTATCCATATAATTATTGTTTATCGTCGAATTTGCAAATGCAGGTACAATCAAATTAAAGCCATATTCAAATCCGCTTATTACTGTTGCATTGATACATTTATCGGTTTGAAGTCCAACAATAATTATGTCTTTTTCATTATTTTCTGCTAAATACTCAACTAAACCAGTATCTTTAAATGCACTGTTCACACTTTTAACAAACAATTTCTCATTAGATAATGGCTTAAATTTTTCAAATACTTCAAAACCATCAGTACCTTTTGTTAAACCGCTCCCAATGCCATCATCATGTACAACATAAATGACTTCAACATTGTTTTCTCGTGCTTTTTTAATTAACAGTTGAATATTATCAATAAACTCATTGTAATTATATAATTCATCATTAACAAGTGCCTTTTGTGTATCTACAACCAATAAGACCATTTTTCCACTCCCCCTTAATAAATTTCAATTTATATGTTTCTCTGTATTTACATTATACCATTTTCCAATACCTGCTACAATGTTTTAAAATCTTAAGACTACTATTTTTTCTGCTTTTGAAAAGCTACTTATCCGTCCATAATTTGTAAAGGGTGCTAAGCATTGCTTACGCAACAAGCCCTTGACAAATCATATCCCGATAAGTTTAGAGTAATCAAGCAGAAATGAAATAGTCTGTTGTTTCAAGCCAACGAAAAAGAGATACCAGCACATTTATGCAGTATCTCTAACTTAACAGCATTATTCTTTTATTCGCAAGCAGGTAAACACAGGTTATTCCTTAATATCCTTTTGTTTGGGAAACTCCATTTTCCCACTTGGATATCGCCTGCCGCGATACATCACACAGTGCTGCAAGCTCTTCCTGCGACATTCCTTTTTCTTTTCTTATTCGATATAAATTGTCTTTGAATTCCATACATTTTCCTCATTTCCTGATGACTGTATTCTATCAGTTTCTATGCTGTTTTACCATACTTCATACATTCCAAATCCGCAACCACTGGTAGCAAAACCGCCTTTTGCAGTTTTTTTGGATTATAATCACCTGAAAACTTAAAGCTTTATACAAAAAGCAGACCTTCATTTTATCTTCATCCGGCCTGCTTTTCTGCATTATCTTTTCTATCCTATATCTGCATTTATCATATCTGCTACAAGGCACCTTGCTTACTGTTTGAATTATTCGATATGATATCCAATCCTCTTTCTACAGTTATCAATGCCTGTGAAGAATGCCGTCGTCTTCTATTTGTCAGCCTTAAAGCGTTCAAATGACTCATGAATTCCATATAGTCTTTTTTCTACCACTTGGCCAGCTTCAACAATCCCATGCATACCGCAAGTGTGGAGGCGATATATTGATGCCGGTTCCGTACTGCTCTCATTTTCTCATTTCTACCCATAAATACCTATGTGTGTCAATTTCCATCTATCATGTATATAAGGTGCAAATTTTTGCATTACCGGTACAGCGGCAGGCTTCCGCATAATCTGTTGATTTTCTTTTTATCACCATACAGGCCTATACCGAGGTAATGAAACTGATTCTCCGGCAGATTTTTTGCCTTCACAATCCAGTCCTCATACACATTGCAGGTTTGTGCTGCATCACTGAAATCAACGATAATGACATCTTTATATTCCTGATCAAACAGCTGCCGACGCAACTCCTGAAGCTTTTCTGTTTCCATCTTCAGAATCGGAAGCGGTATTTGCAGAATGCCCATATGTATATTTCCATCCGCATCCTGAACATCACAGCCGATGGCTTCCTTCCCCTTACTACCCAGCGTCATCCCCAGCAGTGCCGCGGTATTTGCGGCAATTCCCGGTGCCAGTGATGCATCCATCACCATGACGCATTTTCTGTTTTTCTCCATACACGTTCTCCTTTACGATTCTGCGACAGCAGAAGACCCAATACAATCATCACGATACCAAGCACACCGACGATAGTGACCGTTTCCTTCAAAATCCATACCGATGCCAGCGTAGTGACAACCGGCACAGCATAGATATACACACTTGTCTGTACAGTACCCAGAATACGTACGGCACTGTTCCAGGAAACAAAGCACATCGCACTGGCTCCCAGTCCCAGAAACAGTATATTGGCAATATTTAATCCCGTAAGCTGTTCCACCTTCGGCAGTTCCATACCGGATAGCATAATAACCGGAAGCATGCACAGCAAACCGTAAAAGAAGATTCTGCGGGTCATCGGGATGGTTGTGTATTCAAAGTTGCTTATTTTCTTTGTTATCGTAGAATATAGTGCCCATACGATGGCAGCTCCCAGCGCAAGCAGATCACCCTTTGGATTTAATGCCAAATTCTGACTTCCCTCCAGGGAAATACAGAGAATTCCAGTCATGGCAATCAAAAAACCAATGAAAAAGCGTACTCCGGGACGCGTTTGTTTTAACAGCCAGATTCCGAAAAACATAGTGAAAAACGGTGAAACAGCCACGATGATACCAACATTGCTTGCCTGTGTGTAGGTAAGTGCTATATTCTCCATAAGAAAATACAGGGTAACTCCACAGAGTCCTGCCGCAAGAAAATACAGCTCTTCCTTTTTCTCTTTAACTCTGGTCAGCCTTGGAGCGACAGCCCATAAAGCCAGATAACCGATCATAAACCGAGTGAACAGTATCTGCAAAGGTGTAAAATCCCGCAGCAGCACCTTGGTTGAAATAAAGGTGGTTCCCCATATAAGAATAGTCATACACGCAAGCATATGACCCTTGATCCGCTCATTCATCCAATTCGCTCCTTTTCTGTGTGAATATACTCTGATACTGCTTTGGTGTTATACCGATAAAGCTTTTAAAGTAGTTTGTAAAATGGCTCTGATCGGAAAACCCGCAATCCAGCGCAAGCTTACCGATTGCTTCACCCTGTTCCAGCAGACGCTTTGCTTTTGCGATCCGAATGGATTGCAGATAACGATATGGAGAAACACCAACCTCTCTGGTGAACAGACGCAGCAGCTGATAGCGGCTCATCTTGCTAATCTTTGAAAGTGTATCAAGAGAAATGGATTCTTCATAATGCGTATCCAGATATTCCTTCATAGCCTTCACCGCTTCCGTAAGCTCTCTGCTTGCCTCTACTGGAACCATATGTTCTTCCAGCAGCTGTTCAATCAGAAAGTAAAAGGCCTCCTCACGTACCAGCAGACTGCTCTGTGATACGATAACATCATACAGCTCACGAATGGACAGTGCCAGCTCTGCCTGTGGAATCAGCGTATCCTTAAACTGAAGATGGATGTGTTTCCCGGTTATCTCCTTTACTGCCTTATCCATGACATCTACAGGAACATTGATTGCACGATAATCCAGAACCTCTCCGGCTACCGGCGCACAATTATGTGTTTCACGCGGATTGAATAAAATAACATCTCCGCGCTGTGTATCATATTCCTGATTTCGACACCAGAGATGACGTTTTCCACCCTCCATAAATCCGATTACATAAAATTCATGAAAGTGAACAGGAAATTTCTGTACGATTCCACTTAAATTATACGCCTCGATCTGAAGGTCTTTATCATAATAGATGTGTCGCTGCTCCTGCAATGCTGCCATGCCCATTCCTTCTTTCTGTCGCTGTATGTATGGTAACATAAAAAAAATGATATTCTCTTGTAAGATATTGCATCCGGATAAGCGCTGTAAAAGCTGTTCGTGTGCTGAAAAGGCAGAAGTAGGATGAAACCTGTGTCCTGCATCTTGCATGATGACTTGAAAGTTTGTGTGCCAATTGCCGCAGTACCTTACGAAAAGGTTTTGCATTTATACAGACGCACTTCGCATGGTCAAAGACATTTCACTGTCCTTAAATGCTCATTGTGATTTATCAAAAGCTGAAACCTTACTATTCTCTTTTTGCGCATCTATAGTATAGCATGGCTGCGGACGCAGAAACAGCGCAATTTGCACGCAGCCATTCTGCACACTGTGAAGCTGAAATATAAAAGCATCATTATGAAAATTCCAGCGTGCTCAAAAAAACTTTTGTGAATAAAAAGGAGGAAATTCTGACAATCTCCTTCCTGTTCCTTATTCTGCCAATCCCCTACGCTGCCGGTAATGCGCAAGCGCCCCCAGCAGATTGGCATCCTGCCGATACGTACAGCATTCCAAACGCGGTGTCAGTGTTGCAAAATCTACCCCCTTCTGCAGCTTCTCATATGCTTCCATGATTCGCTGTGTGAAATCCCTTCGTGCACTGATTGCACCCCCAAACAGAATCATTTCCGGATCCAGCATATGCTGCACATTGAAGACACCAAAGGCAAGCTCCTCATAAAAGGTCTGAATAACCTTGCTGCACAGTTCATTTCCCTGCTGTGCTTCTTCGAAAATCCGCACACCATTCCATTCTTCCCCAGTCAAAGCCTCCATTTTGCGCACCATACTCGAGGTAGAGGCACACAGACTGAAATTTTGGACACTGCCGTCCGGCTGCTTTACCAGCATCATGCCAAATTCACCGCCATAGCGATGCGCTCCATGGCAAATGTTACGATTTCTTACGATTGCACCACCCACACCGGTTCCAATCACCAGAAACGCCATATCCTGTATGTTCTTCGCCTTGCCGTAAAACAATTCCGATAATGCAGCACAGTTCGCATCATTCTCTATTTCACAGCACAGTCCCAGCTCCCTCTGTATCCTTTCCTTCCACGAAAAGCCGTGGATAAAGGGAACTGCACTGCTTCCGCCGATCACGCCGCTGTCACAATTCACTGCCCCGCAGGAGCTGATTGCCACACCGGACAAGTCGACACCCTGCATGGTGATATCCTTCTTATATGCTTTCATATATGCGAGCAGTCCCTCTATGTCTGCGCTCATAGGATAGGATCTGGTATGGAAAAGCCTTCCTTCCTCATCTGCAGCTGCACATTTCAGAGAGCTTCCTCCGATGTCAAAACAAAGATACGTATCCATTAGAACCCCCGTTTCTCTGCCAGCTCGCGGAACCAGCAGCCACTTTTCTTTATCGTACGCTTTCCGGTTTCCAAATCAATAGAAATCAGTCCGTAGCGGTTTTTATATGCATTCAGCCAGCTCCAGCAGTCAATGCCCGTCCATACATGGTAGCCGATACAGTTACTGCCTTCCTCAATTCCCTTATGCAGCCAGGTAAGGTGCTCCTTATAGAAATCAATTCGGTAGTCATCCTCAATTCTGCCATCCTTGATAAACCGTGCTTCGTTTTCAACGCCCATTCCGTTTTCCGTTATCATCCATTCGATATTATCGTATTTGGTACGAATGTTGGTTGCAATATCATACATCCCCTTCGGATAGATTTCCCATCCGCGATAGGGATTGATTCTTCGGTTTGGCATTTCATAGAAATCATAGAAGCTCTCCGGCGTTATCATCGCTGCAGGGTCCACCGGTGTTTCCTTCGCTTTGACACGGATCGGCTGATAATAATTCACTCCGAGAAAATCCACGGTATTTTCCTTTATGACTGCAAGCTCTTGTTCCTCATAGTCCGGCAAAAGCGTATGCTCCTTCAACAGCTCCACCAGCTCCTTCGGATATACTCCAAGAACAGCGGGGTCAAGAAAGCTTCGAGCAGAAAACAGCTCTGCAATGCGGGATGCCTCGACATCCTCCTTTGCCTGACTGCGTGGATAATTCGGGGTCAGGTTTAAGATAATGCCGATTTTCCCATCACACATCGCATGGAAGGCCTGCACTGCTCTGGCACTGGCAAGTGCCGTATGATAAGCCACCTGTACAGCAGCCTTCATATCATGGCGGCATGGATAATGAAAGCCGTTCAGATACCCGCACTCCACATGAACGATCGGTTCATTGAAGGTGAACCAGCGCCGTACCTTTTTCCCATAGAGAGAAAAGCAGGTACGTGCATATTCCACATAGGCATCCACAACATGATCGCTTTCCCAGCCCCCCTGCTTTTGCAATTCCGCCGGCATATCAAAATGAAACAGATTGATCATGACCTCAATGCCTTCCTCATGAAAGGCATCAATGACATTATGATAATGTGCTGCGGCAAGCGGATTCAGCTCACCATCCCCTCTTGGAAACATACGGCTCCAGCTAATGGAAATCCGGCAGGAATTGTGTCCTGTTTCCTTCAAGAGTCGAATATCTTCCCGATACTGTGTATAGAATCCGGAAGCCTCCTTCGGCCCGATTCTGTCATGAAATTTCTCGGGCTCCTGTTCAAACCAGATATCCCATATATTTTTTCCTTTGCCATCAATGGCTGATGCCCCCTCGCTCTGTGTTGCGCTGGTGGCACTTCCAAAATAGAATCCTTTCGGAAATTGTAGCATAAGCTTCCTCCTTATAAAGTTATTTCTATAAAGCACTACGGCATGCGCTTCCTATATCGTAAAATTCGTTCGCTTCATAATGCGGCAATACTATGCTTCCATACCGAGAATTATCTGCATGGCATGCGATATTCCTATGTGAAAAATGCCGACTGCATCGAAGGCCCTCTCCATGGGAGAGAGCCTTTCTATGTGAAGCTGTAACAACTGCATATCTGCAGCTTTTCTATGTCTATTCCTTTCGATCCTTTAAAATCTCCTCTGTACTTGCCCAGTTTGTCAAAGCGTCGCTGTAGGTGCGTACATAATGGTAGTACAGCATATCGATCATGATTAAAATCGGTATCTGACCGGATATCATCCCGGTGGACTCCTCCCCGGACAGCGATGAGGTATACAGAACAACATCACTGAGCTTTTTCAGGCGGCTGTTCTGATTTCCCAGAATGCTTACCACAAGAATTCCCCGTAATGTCAGCTCTGCGGCAAGCTCCTCCAGATAGGTATTCCCGCGCAGGGTGAAGATAAAAACCAGATCCTGCTTCTGCAATACCCGCGAGCTCATTTTGATGGCATCCTTATCATGAATGACCTCTATAAATTTACCGAGGCGGGAAAAACGGAAACGAAAGTCCTCTGCTGCAGTAGCACTCAGTCCGAATGCAAAGATGTTGATAATGCGATGCTCATAAATATATCTGCATACCTGCTCCATCGCCTTGGCATCAAAGTTTTGATCCACCAGATGAAAGATGCGGAAATATTCACTCTGTAAATCCAATGAAATATTAGAAATCTGCGGCGCATTCTGCATATTCAGATGCTGCTCATACAGATACATCAGCTCCTTGAAATTGTTCAGTCCGATTTTCTTACAGAAGCGTGTAATGGAGGAGCTGGAAATAGAAAGCTCTCTTGCGAGCTCGTGAATCGTGAGCGGTTTTCTCCCGTCTGTGAAATATTGTGCAATCGTTTCTTCCACATAGGTGAAATTAACCTTTGCCAGATTGATTCTTAAAAGAATTTCCTTTTCCATATGCATTCCTCCATCGCTACCGGTATTATACTCTATTTCACGATGATTTTATAGGTTCTGATTTCCTCCGGCTGTATGTTTGACAGCGTCACAGGGTGTTGTTCAGCTTCACAGTCAGCGATCGGCTCATGCAGCATATTCGTCTGCTGTATGGTTTCTCCTGTATAACACAGTGAATCTTCCTTTACCATCTCATTGCGACTGTTATATACCCGCAGAATCGCCTGTTTATCATCCAGCGGATACAGGGAAGAAAATTGCAGGCAGTCACTTTTATCCATATTGAGAATAGCGCTATGCAGAGGTTTTACCGCATTCGGATACGGGTGAGTTACAAAGTATTTCTGTGTATTCACAAAGCGGTTGACCTCCTGCAGCTGATAAAACAGGACATCATTCGCATAGCGCAGCCATGTTTTCTGCACTTCCATAGCATCGTATCCATTCCGCAGGCACAGGGCAAAGGAGAAGCTCATGGTCTGCCGCAGCTCTGATTTCGGTGTCGGTATATATTTAAATTCATTTCCGCTCGCAATTCCAGGACGGCGGTTCAAATCCGGACGTCCAAGCAATGGTACGCTGCGAAACAGTGTCAGTGCGATATCGGTATGCTTCAGGATTTCATATTCCTTTATTCCCTTACAGAAACAAGTCAGCACCTGGTTTGTTCCATTCGATACATGGTGCAGCATCGGATAAATCGGCGTAGGCTCCTCACGATAGCCAGCCTCCTTCCAGTCCTCCATGTGCTTGGGATCATGTGCTCTTTGAATGGTACCGAACGGGGTGTCCGCAATACTGCAGGATGAGCTGCTTAAACCACGTAAAATCACACGCATGCGATGCTCCATCGCCGTGTTGTCAATGGTCATTTCACATTGTAATACATCTGAGGCCTGATGCAGCTGTATACAAAGCGTATATGCGATATCCTGACTGCATTTCCCATCAACACGCTCCTGCAAATTCTCGGGAAGCTGCCATGCTCCATGCAATACCAGCGTATCCGCAAGTGCTCCATGCTTCCATTCTGCCTGTGCATCCTGAAAGTGAAGCGTATAGATATGGTCATGCGCCGGCCAGGAGTAATCATAGGTATCTCCCTCATCTCCGCTGTCCTCTACATACAGGAAATCCTCAACAACTTTCCCGTTTGCTTTGTTCAGCAGTCGCAGACTGCCGTTTTCCATGGTAATCTTATAAAATGTATTTTCAAGAGCACTGCATTCCTGCAGCTGTTCCGTGTGCTCACATGCTTCCAGATGCAGTATACGCATACTCATTGGCTTCATCGTCATGGCAATACGGATATCACTCTGATAATAATACAAATCCTCATCGTATACAGACGGATCCCTGCGTATGCTTCCGCTGTATACACGCTGTGTCCCAAGACAGTCATAAACAACCTCACAGCCGGCTTCATCCACAATACGGAAGTGCCTTGCTTTCGTGGATACAGACACTTGGTATACATCATCTCTAGTATATGGCAGCGTATTATAGAACACCAGATCCTGTTCACGGATTCCCTCGATGGATTCACTCAGCTTGCGTACCTGATAATCCAAAAGCATCGAGCTCATCTGATCACAGTCCCTTAATCTTTGCAGGATGGCATCGTTGGTAGCATCACTGTTACAGCCGCAGGCACTGTCATGCGCATGGTTTAAAAGCACCTTCTTCCACAGCTTCCTCAGGAGTGAGGTTTTGGGTTTGATCCTCATCTGCATCTGCATAACCATAAATGGCTCCAGCTGATAAATCATGCGTCGTTCAATTATATCATTCAGCTGTTTATGATCATAGCGTGAGGAATAAATGGAGTGGTGAATCTTGGAAACGGAGGCATCAATAAACTCGCCCGTAATCTGCGGCAGTCCTTCCTCCTCTCGCAGCTCTTTAAAGAAGCTTTCCAAATCGCTTTCAAAATATTGAATATCATGTGTGGAGCGTTCGTTGTAATAGTTCAGACGCTCCTGCAGATTGAAATCTACATAACGCTGATCCCCTCCCAGAGGAAGCAGCTGATGGGTTGTGGAGGCACCGTTCAAAACACGGTTTTCCACCTTATCCACATCATCGGTGTAAATCAGATTTCCACCATAGAAGTATCCGTCCCGGATATGATAGCACAGCACTTCACTTCCATCAGTATTGTGCCAGTAAAATTCTCTTTGTTTACATACATCATTGGGAACTCCTCTCCAGAACAGAGCTTCGCGAATATCAAAGCCGTTATACAGCTTGGGCATATCCTTGCTTTGTCCAAAGGAATCCGGCAGATAACCGATCATCATACAGTTACCCAGTTCTCTTGCATAGCTTATCCCATACCACAGATTTCTCGCAAGGCTTTCTCCACTGATGATCAGTTCATCGCTCTGGGTATACCAGGGTCCGATCATCAGCTTTCCTTCTTCTACCAGCTTGCGTATCACAGGCTCTTTTTCAGGCATCATATGCAGATATTCCTCCAGAATACTCACCTGAGAATCCAGTAAATAGGTCTTCAGTGTTCCGCTTTCCAGTGCGGAAATCACCTCATCCATGTGATAAATCAGCTGTATGATGGATTCACTTGCGGTAAAATACCATTCATAATCCCAATGTGTATGAGAATACACATGCATTTTCTTCATAGCTATCTATCGCTTACAGCTCCACTGCAGCGATCACCTCATACAGCGCATCAACATCAGTTCCGGTTTTCAGTGCCGTTCGGAATTCCTCACTGATCATTTTGCGTGCCAGCTTGCTCAGGATACGCAGATGCACATCACCGCCATCCTCTGGAATCGTAAGCCCCAGTGCCACCTGTACAGGCTCACCATCCAGCGCATTCCATGCAATCGGGTGTTCAAATTTCACAAGGAAGATTCCCGGCTTTATGCAGGTCGCATGCTTGCTGTGCGGTATAGCGATCCCATCCTGAAAGCCGGTTGTCGCCTCTTTTTCACGCTCACACATACCTTCAAAATAAGCATTCTCATCCTTTACATAGCCTGCTTCATATGCTGCGTGTGCAATCACATGAAAGGCTTCCTTTTGTGTTTTCGCTTCTGTATCAAACTGAATATGATGCCTGTCAAATACACTCTTATCCATAACTGCCTCCTGTTACTCGTTTTCTTCTACAACCGGTTTTCGCCAGAAGCCGATAATCAATGCCGTTACCACAATCCCTGCAAGTACACAGAGAATCCAGGTGATAAAGGGTATCGGCTGTTCGATATATCCGATAAAGGTTCCCAGCGGTGATCCGATACCGCCATAAAATTTACAGCCTGTCAAAGCTACCAGACCTCCTGCCAGTGCAGAGCCTGCCACACTTGCGGTAATCATCTGTAGCGGATTGGCTGCAGCGAAGGGAATCGCCCCTTCTGTTACACCGACCATTCCCATGCCGAAGGCGCTTGTCGCAGAAATCTTTTCAGTTTTTGAGAATTTGTTTTTGAAAATCACAGATGCTAGCCAGATACCAAGCGGCGCAACGGAAATCGCTGCCTGTGTGGCACTCTGCGGCACGAAGTTGGCACCCTGTACACCGTATTTGGTCATTGTATCCGTAAATACAGCTGTTCCGAAAATCAATGCCGTCTTATTTACCGGACCGCCGAAGTCAAAGCCGACCATTGCCCCAATGATCGCCCCGATAATAAATGGAGCTGCCGCATATTGTTCATTCAGTGTTGTCAGTCCGCTGTATAATGCATCCATTGCGAATGCAATCGGCTGACCGATCAAAAACAGAACGATAATCATAATCACCAGAGTGGATACGAACGGAATAATCATAATACCGGTAAGTGGCTGCACGATTTTCGGCCAGGGAATACGCTTCATCCCCTTTACAAAATATCCTACGATGAATGCAACCAGAATCGCAGACAGGAAACCACCGCCTGTCTGTGTTCCCAGAAATTCAGGATCGTTGGCAATATAGGCACCGATCATAGCCGGAGCGATTGCCGGTTTGTCTGCGATGGATTTCGCAACAAAGCCTGCGAACAGTGGAATCATCAGCTTGAAGCCTGTCTGTCCCACCATGAACAGCTTCTGCATAAAGTAGCCCATCGCTGTTTTGTTATCAAAGCCCCAGTTTACAATTCTACCCAGATCGTCCTTCTGAAATGCAAATACATTCGCAATCGCCAGCAGTAAACCTGCGGCAATACACATCGGGACCATGTAGGAAATACCGCTCATAATGTGTTTGATAATCGGATTTTCCGTTTTCCCCAGTGTGATGTTTCCCGCCTTGCTTCCTTTTTCGCCATACAGCGTTGCCTCGTTTAATGCACGTTCAATCAATGCGTTGGCATCCTTGATTGCATCCACGCTTCTTACCTTCATGACACGTTTTCCAGCAAAGCGGGCACAATCAATATCAATATCAGCTGCCACGATGACAACGTCTGCCTGTTTGATTTCCTGTTCACTCAGAACGTTTTCCGCTCCAATGGACCCCTGTGTTTCTACACGTACAGAATCCCCACGTTTCTTCCCTGCCTGCTCCAGAGATTCCGCAGCCATGTACGTATGTGCAATACCTGCTGCACATGCTGTAATTGCTACAATATGCTTACTCATAAGTTTTCCTCCTATCAAGTTCTCGTATAGTATATCCTGTACCTTTTTTAATGTAAACACTTACAGTCCATTCAGGGTGCAGTATCCTTTTTTCGTAAACTGATGAAACTAATTTCACTGTAAACGGTTGTATTTTGTGATTTTTCATGTAAAATATCAGATAATTTGCTCAATAGAATAATTTTATGAAATTTTTGTCCATTTATTTCTACTATATGAATTTTCATTTTAATAAGTAAGGGCTATGCATACATCCTAAAGCATAGTCTGTTTCATCATTCACCATAATGTTGACGATACCGATTTTCATGCCTGCTATTTCGGGTATATCTAATTGATTGCGGGGATAAAGTTCCCCTTTCCATTCATTGGATTACCATATAATGCTAAATATAGCTTTGATTCATTGAAAAAAGTCATGGAACGTTTACCCGCTCGCATGACTCTGTTTTACTATTCCTTATGTTCGTCGTAATCGTTTTTAGTCAGCTCTTTTAAGGCTGCATCAAAATCAATATCCGGCTCCTTTGAATCCTGTACGTCTTCGTGCACTTCCTCAGCAGTATCTTCCTGTGTAATGCCTGCCTCCAGATCCTTCAGCTTCTGCTCGGCCGCTTTGGCTTTTGCTTCCGCTGCACGTACTTCATCCTCAGGAGAAATCAGCTTACCATAATTCATCAGATTGTAAATCTGTTCGCTGGTGATGGTTTCTTCCTCAATCAGCGTTTCTGCAATCAATGTCAGCAAATCCTTGTTATCCTCAATAATCTGTTTTGCACGATCGTAGCATTCATTGATAATCTTACGGATTTCCTTGTCGATTTCATATGCAATCTCACCGGAATAATTGCTTCCGCTGCCATAATCTCTGCCCAGGAATACATTTCCGGTACCATCATCATACTGAATCGGTCCCAGAGAGGACATACCCCAGCTTCGAACCATAGCCTTTGCAATTTTTGTAGCCTTCTGAATATCATTGCTTGCTCCGGCAGATACTTCATCAAACATAACCTCTTCAGCAACACGTCCACCCATTAAGCCGGTGATCTGTGCCATGAAGTCTGCCTTTGTCGGCATCATTTTTTCTTCCTTCGGTGTCATCAGGTTATAGCCGCCTGCTTCACCACGCGGAATAATCGTAACCTTTTCCACCTTGTCTGCGTCATCCAGCTTCAAGCCGATAACAGCGTGCCCTGCCTCATGGAAGGCTACCAGGCGTTTTTCTCTGTCTGTATATTTCTTGGATTTCTTGGCAGGCCCCATCATAACACGGTCAATAGCCTCGTCAAGATCCTCCATTGTAATTACCTTACGTTTATCACGTACAGCTAATATAGCACCCTCATTCAACACGTTTTCCAAATCGGCACCTGAGAAGCCCGGTGTCCGCTTTGCCAGACCCTCCAGATTTGCATTCGGCGCCAGCTTTTTGTTTCTTGCGTGTACCTTCAAAATTTCATAGCGTCCACGCTTATCCGGCAGGTTCACTGTAATCTGGCGATCAAATCGTCCGCTTCGCAGCAACGCAGGGTCCAAAACATCCGGACGGTTGGTAGCCGCAATGATTACAATACCCTTATTCTCACCCATACCATCCATTTCAACAAGCAGCTGGTTCAGGGTTTGTTCACGCTCATCGTTTCCACCGCCCATACCGGCTCCACGCTGTCTTCCGACGGCGTCAATCTCATCAATAAAGACGATACACGGTGCAGTCTGCTGTGCTTTTTTAAACATGTCACGGACACGGCTCGCACCGGTACCGACAAACATTTCAACGAAATCAGAACCGGAAATAGAGAAGAACGGTACATCTGCCTCTCCTGCTACTGCCTTGGCAAGCAGCGTCTTACCGGTACCTGGAGGACCTACCATCAGCATGCCCTTCGGAATACGGGCACCCATATCTGTGAACCGCTTTGGATCCTTCAGATAGTCGATGATTTCCTTAACCTCTTCTTTTTCCTCATCACAGCCCGCAACATCCTTGAAGCGAACCTTGATATTTCCTTCGATCTTTGCACGGGATTTACTGAATTCAAATGCCTTATTGTTTCCTCCCGCGTTCATTTTAGAGAACATGAAGAACGCCACACCTGCAATCAGCAGGAACGGGAACACATTCATCAGGAATTTCATTAACAGGCTTTCCCTGTTTGGATCGCTTACTGTTAAATTGGTACTCTTGCTTTTTTTGAATACGTCTGTCAGATAGGAAACATTCTTTTCCGTATTTGGCACACGAACGGTGAAGTTTACATCTTTGCCTTTCTCACTATACGACCCTTTTACATCAATAACGGTAGTTCCCATTGACATTTCCGCTTTGGTGAATGTCATGGTATTTGCCTTTGTCATAAATTCGTTATAGTTAAAGTTTTTTGTATTACCCTCTGATCCATAGGAAATCAGAAGCAGCATAATACCAAGGACTAAGATATAAGGTAGAAAGCTTATAAACTTTTTATTGTTCATTCAATCGTCCTCCTAACGTTTTATTTGTATACTTCAGGTTTCAGTACTCCTATATAAGGCAGATTGCGGTAATGCTGGTCATAATCAAGACCGAAGCCCACAACAAATTCGTTGGGAATCTCAAAACCTACATAATCTGCAGTTATATCTACAACACGACGATCCGGTTTATCTAACAGAGAAACGACTTTTACATCGCTTGCCCCTTTGTTTTTCAACAGACGTGTCACTTCCTTCAGCGTGCGTCCGGTATCAACGATATCCTCCACAAGCAGAATCGGTACGCCCTTTACTGAACAGTCCAGATCCTTGACAATTTTAATATCTCCGATGGACTCTGTTCCTTCATAGCTTGATACATCCATGAAGTCAAACTGGATATCCAAATCTATATGCTTAATCAGCTCTGCAAGAAAAGGAACACTTCCCTTCAGTAAGGCTACCAGCAGCGGTGCCTTCCCTGTTTTGCGGTAATCATCACTGATTTGTTTTCCTAATTCCATACTTCTTTTTACGATGTCTTCCTCGGACACCAATACTTTTTCAACTACGTCGTGCATGCAAAATCCTCCTAATACAGCTATCTACTATTTTAACACAAATAGCGTAGGATTGTTAGAAAAATGTGCAATATCACAGCCAATTTTAGGCACCAGAATCACATTTCCCGCAGCATTCACAACAACCGGCCATAATTTGCGTTCCTTTTTGGGAATTTTGCGGTCTATGAACCAGCGGTTCAGCTTTTTTACGCCGAATCGAAGCTGTATGGCGTCCTGCGGCTGTGCATTTCTTATGGTTATCGGCCAGTCTGTTGCCTGCAGAGTAACCGCCTCAACCCCTGTTCCGTGAGGAGCTGTTTCAAAGTACGGGGTTTTCTCAAATACTGCATGATCGTATACATAGGAATAGCTGATTTCCTCACTGGTATCAATTACCAGCTTTCCGTATTCACTGTATATATCATACCCGCCGGCGATATCGCGTGTCCAATAGTTTGCATTGTTCATAATCAGCTCCCGCAGCACCTGAATTTCATGCATGGACAGATAACAGCTGCATGTATCATGAATCCAGGTGATCAGCACCTGTTCCAGAAAATAGCTGTCCAGTACCCGCAGTTTTTTCAGACTTCCGTCCCAGCTGTTTAAAAACGCACGGCAATCCGCACGCAGCTGCTGCATGCGCATGTTTTCCCGGGAAATGGTTTCCATCAGCGCTTCTTTTTCCTTTTCCGACATTCTATCCACAATCTCATGCCGGATTCTGTTTCTTGCATAGTGATCCGTAAGGTTGCTTTCGTCAATTCCAAAAGGCACGGCATTCTCTCTACAGTATGCTTCCAGTTCCCGTTTGCTATACGCCATTAGCGGACGGATGATGGTACAGCCCATGATGCATGCTTCCTCCTGTATACCGAGATATTCCTTCATACTGCCGCGCTCTTTTGCCATGAGATAGGTTTCCAGATGGTCATCCAAATGATGTGCCAGCAATACGGCAGCCGCCTGATACTTCTGTAAAAGCTCGCGATACATACGATAGCGCTCTTCTCTGGCAAACGCCTGAAAGTTGCCCACACAGGGCTTTGTCTGCAGTCTCGCTTCAAAGGGAATATGAAAACGTGCACAATAGCTGCGCACCAGTTCCATATCCCGATCCGCCGTATCACGCTTCTTATAATTCATATGCGCGACTACCAGCTGGAATCCTTCTTTTCTGCACATATCCAGCAATGCCATAGAGTCCGGGCCTCCGCTGACACCGATGATATAGGTTCCTTTTTCCAGTTTCTTCATTTGTTTCATGCGGCTATTATACGGTAAATACGATCATTAGGCAATATGAAAAATAAATAGCCACGTGAATTTATCATATCACTGGTAGAAAACGAACACGTTGTCTATGAAAAAACAGATGAGGGATATTCATCATCCAACACCTGCTTTTATATCCTGAAATCTCAGACAGACTGCTATTCTGCTTTTACAATCAGACAGGATTTCTTACAAAAGACGATTCCGTATGCGACGATATCTGTATAGCCTTTCTTATACAGACCTTCCAGATACTTCCTATCTTTTATCTGCCGGCATGCCTGTTCTGCGGCTATTTCCATATGTTCCATATTTTTTACCACCTTTACTTCAAACAACAGGCCTCTTTCTTTGGCATATGCCGGAAGAACAGCAAGATCAAACCTGCCTTCTCCTGATTCCTGATTAGACACTACCTGATAGTCATTTAACATGCCTATTAAAACACCATGATAGAACCTTTCATTGTAATCAAAATAGCTGATTGACTGAAATAAAACATCGTTCAGTACTTTATTAGCCGCTTTCACATCTTCTACCATCAGCGCTTCTGCAAATTTTATACTGTTTTGCATTACCTGCTGTTCAAACCATTCACGGAAGATCATCGTATAAATCCGATTGATTTCCTTGTTTGGAATCATCAACTGGTAGATTCCCTTCTCTTGATCCGTGCATTGAACAGCTTTCAGATAACCGGTAAACAGTAAAAAGCTGTAAATATTATTAACTTGATCCAATTCCCTATACGTTATATTATCCTTGATTGTTTTTTCAATAACTCCGCCTGATGCCAGTATATCGAATTCTTCTCTCATTTTAGAGCTTGCTTCTTTTACGTAGCGATAGATAATATCATTTCCACTCGTATTCGCCCAAAAAGACTCCGGTGTTTGTTTATCCGTTTTCATCAATTTATCAAGATACATCAAAACACTCCACGGGTTAGACTCTGTCCGCTAGTAGCGTAAATTTCACAGTTTCCAAACTGATAGCCATCGCGCCATGGGCGGGCAGCGCCTACCATTCCTTTACCTGCCCCTGATATTCATTTGCCTGATAATCAAGCAACAAGGAATCGATTTCATTCTGCGTGAAGCCAAATCGCTGTTTGGAGGTCTCATCAAAAATAGAAAGTACCTTAAAATTATTCAGTCCGGTAAAAAGGCTAAAGCCCGCCTGTGGTGTCGATTCTTTCGCAATCCTTAAACAGCCTGTCAGTATCCCTTTCTCTAAGGCATTGTGTGTTTTTAAAGCAGCACTGAATACATTTCCAAGGAAAGCAACCATATCATCATAATAACCGTTCAAGTAGGCATTCTGTAAAGGGACATCACGCCATGGGCGGGCAGCGCCTATTCATCGATGAGTATGATTACCTGCTTTTGATAATGTTGTTCCAGACATCCCGAAATGAATCTTAAAGCATTTTGCAGCTCCACTTCATTTTGTGCACCACGGTATAAACTTTTCATTCGCTCCTTGTCAAATTCATTGATCCGCTCACTTGTTAGCAATTCATGATTATTTCTAATGATTTCCTGCATCAGATAGGAAAACATTGTCAGTTGTTTTTCAAAGGTATTATTTTTCATATCTTTTAAAGTAAGAAAAATAACCGGATACTGATTCTGTAGTTTCATAACCTGCGCATCTTTTGTGATATCCAATCCCTCAAACAGATAAGCGCTTTCCTTTTGTTTGATCGAAAAGAAATAATACAGCACGCCTGGGCGGGCAGCGCCTACTCATATTCAAGGTTTTTCCCGCTACTAGCGCGCCTCTTGTCGGATACCAAAGGTATCGACACTATTTCGGTGAAATCGCCTCGGTCTTGTATATAACGCGACTTTTTCATTGCATACATCTTTGATAAAGTTTGTTTTATCGACATAATAATATTGATGATCAATCATTTCTTTGAAATTTTCTATACCGATTGGCAAAGCTTTCATATTATCAGCTCCTGTCTGCATAGCTTTATTATATCATACTCTTTCTACATTATATCATGCAGGTGGGTATGAATTTCATGTATGATGAAGCCTGATACAAATGCCCTTACAACAAAGCAAAGAAGTAGATATGAAATTCAGATAGGATCAAATTCTGCATGATTTGCGTTCAGAATAGCTAAGAAAAGGAATGCCCTATTATAAGCACTCCCATACTAATTCTTTATCACGCTATGCCATGGTCACCTCAGTTATTTCGATATGGTAAGTTCCCTTATTCTGCTTCACAGCAAGTGTCATATGCTCCAGATAATGAAATATAACATCTCCATCAGGATCGTCATAGTGTACTGTGGTTATCAGCAACAAGGTATTTTCATCCTGTATCGTCAGGTTACTATCTATATTGGCGATTCCAATGTGTTTGGTATCATTCGCCAGCACGGTATTCTCCTTCATGATGGATGTAAAAACGGTGACTTCATTCTCACGATCAAGTGTTCCATCTGCGTTTATGACACAATTTCCATCATAAGCAACGCTGTATCCCTCACTCACCGGCTGCGTTAGCGAAAATGACAGTATCTGTTTATCTAATAATGCTTTCGTATGGGACTCCATTACGACAGGTTGTTGCGTTACTTCTATTTTTAGTTTCTCACCTGCACTAGAGCATCCGCATAAGCAGACCATACATATCACAGAAACCCATATTCGGAATTTTAAGTGTTTTTCTTTGTCTTCAAGCATCTTCATGCTCCTGTGCTTCAAAGCGTGAAGGTTATGTATAACCATTACTACCAACCCCTATCGTTCCTCTTACACCTATATACTATCATATAAATTTTAAAGGAAACAGGCTGGTAATATAACATTTTCGTTGTTATGATTACTTTATACAGTATTCTATAAATACAGCACTGAGCTTTAATTATCGCAAACGTAATTTCACGGAGTTTCTAATATCTTTAAGCTGGCACAGTTTCCTATACCTCATCCACTCTGGCCAGTACAATCGTAGAATCGTCCTTACGTCTTGTCTTTTTTAACAGCTCCGTAAAGCTTTCCACATCCGCCTTCACACTTGTCTGTGTCCTCTGATTGAGCCATTTATAAATCTCATTCATATATATGCCATCGGATATCATAAGGTATTCATCCCCTGCCTTTACATCAACCTGGAAGCAGTCCGGCTGCATCTGACTGATGATTCCCACAGGCAACGCACTGCCGTTAATTTCATATATCTGATCATCCCGCAGCAGAAATGTCGGACAGGCTGCGGATTTTGATATGTAGGCAACCCCCTGTGAACGGTTAAAGCAGATGACATCCAGCGTTGCATAGGTATCGCTTTGAATCAGCTTGTTTATACATTTGATGGCGCTGTCCTGTGGAATTCCACTGACCATCATACGTTGGAAAATATTCGTAATCAGGCGTGAGCTTTGGGCAGCACGCTCACCGTTTCCCATACCATCCGAAATCATGCACACCACACTCTGACGAAATCTGAAGATGGAAAAGGTGTCCCCGCTGGAGGTGTAGGAGTTTTTTACACTGTCCGCATAGGCATCAATGGCAAAGGGAATATCATCACAGACGGTGATGGAATGATAGCCGCGCATGAATTTTCGATCGCGAATGTCCGCGATCTGCAGATTGCGGTGAAGCAGGACTTCAAGCAGCGGAAGCAGCGTGGTTCGTATTTCTCCGCGTTTGATATTTGCTATTTCCACACAAACCTGTATACAGCCCTCCTTCGGTTCTTCAATACTCAGCTCACGCACATCATACTGATAGCCTTCCAGCGCCTTGGCGACACGTACCGTATCCTTTTCGTAGCCGTCTATTTTTCGTATGGCGTCTGCATTATATTGCAAAGCGTTGGACATATTGGCAAGCAGTTCAGCCTGCACATCACTGATCTGTGCATAATATTCCGACAGGGATTGAAAGATATTGGCATAATTCTGCATCTGCCGCTTTAGCATACTCGTCTGAGAAAGCCGGTACTCCTGTTCATTTTGAAGCTCCGTACTCATATGCAGGGAAGCTGCATTCGCCGGTACAAGCAGAACACCGCTCATACACAGCAGCAGATATATCAAATCCTCTGTATTATCCGGATACAGGAAGCATGCCCCCAGCAACAGCAGCATGGCACTCTTGCGATCCTTTTTCAAAACACTTAAAAGAACCGTAAGGACAAGTGCCGGCAGCACACGGATATCCAGCAGGAAATATATCATCAGCGCCACAGTCACTGTGATCCATGCATTGCTTGATAAAGCAATCAGCAGCATGGTAATCATAATGACCTCCTGTGCATATACTGGTAACAGCTCCACCCCCAATAAGCCGATGGTAAACAGCAGAATTCCCCGCATGCAGGCATTATGCAGCATCCCCTTCTGAATCCACTGATAATCCGCAAACAGCTCCTGCATCAACACAAAGCTCAGTACCGGCAGAATCACAGCCGTATTGTGCAGTCCATACTGCTGGACACTGAACGCCGCACTTAACAGTGCTGTCAGATACGGCATCCACTGGTATAAATTCTGATTCATCACCTTAACCATATGAATAATCACAAAGTAACAGGCAAAGCCAAGCGCATAGCTGTACGCCGGCAGAATTCCTCTGGTTAACGAGCACAGAAGAATAAAAAATACGCTGATCATCGCTTCCCGGATCGTACGCATATAGGAATAGGATACATACAGAAATGCAAGTGTATAACTAAGCGGAGAAGCCAGTGTACCAAGAATTATTGAAATTCCGGCACAGGCCAAATCCTCCGCATGAATGGAAAATTTCCCCTTCAGTCTCTTGTTCATCACCTTTTCCAAACAAAACCACCTCTTTCATGCGTTATTGTAGAAGACATTTCGCATGGATTCTGTCATATTTTGTCTGTTCTGCAAATTTGCCTGCTTTTCCACAACATTCTTCATCATCCTGACATTCCCTAGCTCTTCAAATTGCATTTCCCCGTCAAACAAGCGCCTTGCATTAGTCCAGACAGTTTTTCACACGGTCCTTTATTTCACGAAACAGCTCACTGTCACGCCTTAAATGTGCTTTGACATCAATAATTCTGGCAGTATTGATCCATTTTGCATCATTGATGAACAAAACCGATTCCTTATTCATTCCCTTGATTTTCCCCAGGCGCATCAAATGACGCTTCCCTTTCGGATTCTCCTTGCTGTAGGCCTGCAGATAAGCCGTATGATTCCCGCTCATCGGCACAACGAATGCCTTGTTATGAAAAATTGTTATAATCAGACCAAAATGCTGATAACCAATTTCTGAAATATATGCTTCACCAAAATCTATGTAACAGATATCACCAACACGGATATCCACACCAAGCTCACCACAGCTTCCCGCATGACGGCGTTCTCTCAGATTCTGTTCCGACACCAGCCGCGGTATCGCCTCCTTCACACTCAAAGATGCATAATCCATGCTCTTCTCCTCGATGTAGCATTCCCACAGATCCTTCCAATACGCCTTCTCTCCAAGGGAACCCTCCTTCTGATCCTCATCGACCATTTCGTATAATTTTTTAACTTCCATTTTTCTCACCTCACTATATACATACGATAGAAAAAGGGCCAATTCCTAAAAAATCCTGAAATTGCGGATATTTTTTTTACTAAAATCCACAAAGTCTTCATAATTAGGGAAAATGCCGTAAATGTCCCATAAAAACAATTCTTACAATATGGAGTCATTCACAGCAGCATTCCTACAGCTGTTTCCTGTTAGAAGAAAGGAAAATGTAAAAATAATACAAAATATACCCCCCTCTGTAATGGCTTTGCCTATAGTAAAAACAACAGCCATGTCTGACATCGCAGCTATGAAATCGGTGTTGCTTTAACGCTATGGCAAACAAAGATATGATTTTCATCACACGAGAATCAAATACAAAATGTAAAAAAGAGAATCCAAGCACTGCAATCATGGTTGCAGCTCTGAATTCTCATATTTTTTATTTTCATCCTGAATGCCAAGGATTTCTACAGCATTAGATTTGCTATTTTTCCTGTTTCGTATCCGGACTTTTCTTTGAAAATTTCCGATACAGCTTTCTGGCACGCTTCTGAATGGTATTTGCTATCGACAGCAACGGGTGATACTGCTTGGATATCATCCCGGAAAACTCGATAAACAGCTCAACAACCAGTGCGATGATAAACAAAACAAGAAATCCTGTCGCTTTATTTATCAGATAGATGTACGCTGTAAAGCCGAACAGCGCAGTCACCACATACAAAATAATGACCGTATTGCGATGTCCGAACCGCTGCATCAGCAGATGGTGCAGATGGTTCTTGTCGGCTTCCGAAAATTTATGCCCACTCAGCTTTCTTCTCAAAATTGCCCCAATGGTATCCACAATGGGAACCGCCAGCAGCAGAATCGGAAGTGCCAGTGTCATAATCGTGGAGCTCTTGAAGCCCAGCAATGAGATAGCGGATATAATAAAGCCCAGAAACAAGGCTCCGCAGTCCCCCATGAAAATACTTGCCGGATGTGAATTATACAGCAGAAACCCCATGGTTGCCCCTGCCAGAATCAAAGACATCGTCTGGATATCCAGACGTCCCTCGATCACGGAAAGACATGCAATGACAACCAGAATAATCGCAGAGATTCCCCCTGCCAGACCATCCAGTCCGTCAATCAGGTTCACCGCATTGGTGATACCGATAATCCACACAAAGGTTACAATAAAGGATACCAGTCCCATATCGATGGAAATTCCCATCGGCAGACGGATCACATCGAGTGAAACCTTTCCCACTGTCATTAAAACGATGGCGGCAGCAACTTCAAATGCAAGCTTATACTTCGGTTTCAGATTGACCATATCATCGATCAGACCGCCTATGAACATGATTGTCCCACCAATCAGAATACCGTTGATGGTCATATCCGTCTTCATAAAAACCGCCATGCACACGACAAAGGATATATAAATGGCTACACCGCCAATACGTGCAATTTTTCCCTTATGTACGGTTCGCTCATTCACCTGTGCATAAATATCCAGCCGGTAGGCGACGATTTTCAGAAAAGGAGTAATCAGTGCGGATAAGGCCAATGGAATAATCAGATATTTCAGCCAATCCATATAGATACCTCGCTTTTATTTTCTATTGTACAAGATGCAGATTCTCGAGCAGAATTCCCGTACCTTCGGCCACACAGCGAAGTGCATTCTCCGCAACATATACCGGAATGTGCAGTTCATTACGCAGCAGCTCGTCAATACCGTGCAGCAGCGCACCGCCACCGGTCAGTACGATACCTCTTGTCACAATATCACTTGCTAGCTCGGGAGGTGTCTGTTCCAGAACCGTTTTGCAGGCACGAACAACATCCTGCAGACTTTCCGCCATACTGCCCTGAATTTCCTCACTGGACAGGGTAATGGTTGTCGGCAGACCGGTTACCAGGTCACGTCCACTTACTTCAATCGTTTCATGCATGCTGCCCTTCCATGCAGTTCCGATCTGTTTCTTCACTTCCTCTGCTGTACGATCACCAATCAGCAGCTTTTTATTTTCTTTAACAAATTTGATAATATCACGATCCAGCGTATCCCCTGCAATCTTCAGGGAGGTACTGCTTACGATTTCACCTAAAGAAATCACCGCAACGTCAGTCGTACCACCACCGATATCCAGAACCATGCATCCGCTTGGCTTTCCGATATCCAGTCCGGCACCGACAGCAGCCACCTTCGGCTCCTCCTCGATATACACTTTTTTCGCACCTGCACGATAAGCCGCATCACGAATGGCATTTCTTTCCACACTGGTGATGTTGCTTGGACAGCAGATCAGAATGGTAGGACGCTTAAACATCCCCTTGATAGCCAGCTTCTTGAAAAAGAAGTTCAGCATGATTTCCGTTACCTCGAAATCCGCAATAACCCCATCCTTCAGAGGACGGATTGCCAGTACTCTGCCCGGTGTTCTTCCAAGCATGTCCTTCGCATCCTGCCCGGCAGCCAGACATTTCTTTGTTTCTGCATCTATCGCAACTACACTAGGCTCGTCAATTACGATGCCTTCACCTTTTACATACATCAGTAAGTTTGCTGTTCCTAAGTCGATTCCTACTTCTTTTGAAAACATAGTCCTTCATTCCTTTCGTGCGTTCATATTTCTTCCATAAGAATTTGATCCGCATTTTTTACAGTTGTCCGCACAGATTCTGAAATAGATAAGAAATATCCGTTTCCAAACATACCATGCGCTATTTATACTCAATTTCAAGCAATTACCATTATAACACAAAATCCGAAATGTAAAAGTGTTAATATGCCTTTCCTTTTCTTAAAATTCCGTAATATGTATGGATGGGCTTTCACATATGAAAATAGTACCGCAAGGGTACTATTTGATCTCAGCGTTCGTTTTGCCGTACATCAGCTCCGGATCTATAATCTTGCCGTTTTTCTCTACGACGATATGCAGATGATTGCCCAGCTCCTTGTTGTAAATATTGCTTCCGGCCTTTGCAATGGGATCCTTCTGATTGACCTTATCGCCCTTTTTCACAGTGATATCGGACAGGCTCTGATAGGTTATGCTCAGATCCTTGCTGGTGATTGTAACACTTTTGCCGAAGATATTATCTTCCTTCACATCACTCACCTCGCCGCTGAAGCTTGCCAGAACATCGAAAGCCTCTTTGTTGAAGGAATAGTCCATGCCCTGATTGGCTCGGTAGACGCCTTCAAACTTTGTCATACTGTCAACCTTGCTGTCCTTTCCATCAAAATAATCAAGAACGACCTCTGCCTTGACCGCAAACGGCTGGATGCCTTTTTCTTCCTCAGCTGAGCTGGGAAGCGAGAGCACCGGCGTGGTGTCTTCCTTAAACACGGAAGTGTCCTTTGCAGGATTCTTCATGGAATATTCATAAGTCAGAAAGGCAGCTGCGGCAATCAGCAGGCAGCTTAAGGAAACAATCAGTCTGCGTTTTGGAAATTTCTTTTCCTTTGTATAGCTATACATTTCATCACCTCTAGTGATGATTATGCCCGCCCCTTTTTTCTTTATACATCATTCTTTTACAATCTGTACGCCGGTATAATAATGCTTCAGTATTTCCTTGTAATTCTTTTTCTCCAGCGCCATTCCCTGCGCCCCGTACTGACTCATGCCGAGACCATGACCAAAGCCTCTGGTTGTTACCGCATAACCGCCGCTTGTTTTCTTTATGGAAAAGCAGGAGGAGCGAAGATTCAGCTTTTCACGAATCTCTCTGCCACTGAAGACAATGCGGTCAATCGTTATGGATTTTACATAGCCGGAAGCGTAATGGGAAGGCTTCCCCACTTCCTTCACCGGATTCTCAAAGCCGAGCATCGTATGAAAATCCTCCTCTGAAATAACAGCTGTTTTTTCATAGCCGTCTTCCTCTTTATCCCAATGTGAATCCACACTGCGCAGATACGGCGTCCTGCTGTCCCAGTATTCCTCACTGTTGGCTGTTTTCCCACATGATCCACTGAAAAACACAGCAGAAATCGGTTCGCCCTGATAGGTCATGATTTCCCCTTCTGTCTCCTGCAGCGCCTTAACAACCCTGGCATGCATCTTATCATAGGAACTCCCCCAGATCTGACGCATCTGCTTATCGTCGTGATAAACCTGCGTCCGTGTGGTATCATCCACCTCAAAGCCGCGCTTCGTCACAAAGGTCCTGGCAGCTACACATTGAGCCTTCAGCGCCTCCATCTCAAAGGAAGCCGGCATCTCCGAGCCAATCACTCCCTCCAGATATGTTTCCAGCGGCAGCTTCAGGCTGGTTCCGTCCTGTCTTGTAATATGTACGGTCTGTTCTTTGTCCTTCGCTTTTTCCTTATCCTTCTTTTCCTGCTCCTGCACCGATTCCTTACCCGTATTCCATAAAATCGGTGAGGATGTGCCCATATTCAGCCAGAGAAAAAAAGAGACAAGAATTATGGAGAGTACAAGGAGAAACTTCACAGCTATCTTCAAAAAAATCACACCCTCTCTACACTGTATGAAAGGGTGTGTGCACTTATTCCTCGGTATCCGGATGCAGCTTCTTTTTAAACTCACTTGGCGATACATTATAGTATTTCTTGAATACCTTGTTGAAATAGAGCTGGTCATCCATACCGACCGCCGCTGCGACATCCTTGATCATGCTGGACTCGCCGCGCAGCAGCTCCATCGCTTTTTTCATTTTCTTCTCATTGATATAGTAATTCAGATTCACGCCGGTTTCATTTTTAAACAAGCGGCTCAAAGAGCTTTCATTCATACCGATGCTGTCTGCGATTTCCTTTAGTGTCAGCTTGCGGTTCAGGTTTGCATCAATATATTCCATAACCTCCAGAATCTTGCGGCGATAGCGTCTGTTTGATTGATCCTTCATCCATGCCTCAATCTGATCAAACGAGGAGGAGACAATTTCCTCCAGCTTGTCTGCTGTTTCACACAGTCGCAGCTTTGCTGTTATCGTATCAAACGGAAAGGCCTGCCGAATCCCCCGTGCCATTTCATTTCCCTCTATATTATGGAAAATGAAGATGAAATACTCCAGTACCGCATGCGGATCAATTTCATGAAATTTCATATACTCCAGAGTTTCCTTCAGCTTGTGCTGTACCGTATCAAAATCCTTAGCAGCAACCGCGTCCAGCAGCTCCAGATGAAAGGTCACCTCATTCATATCCAGCTCCTGAAACGCGTCATGCTCCTCGCTTTGAATCAGACATCCCTCACCCACATAAAACCTTCGCTCATGTGATTTCAGAAGCAGCTCGAACTGATCGTAATATTCATCCAGTGATGCAATGATATCCGACAATGTAATGGACAGATGTATATCCAGATACTGTGTGATATTTCGAATGATGCTGTTGCATATATTCAGAATACGAAGCTTTTCTCTGCTTTCAAACATCAGGATGCCGGAATGGTTGCTCATAAAAATCAGGTGATGATGCACGGCAAGCGGCATGGATTCCCGTATTAAATCCTGCAGATGCTTATGCAGTGCCGCATGGTCCTTCAGCTTGGTTCGATACAGATGATTGATGTTATCCACGCGAAAATATGCCATCTGAAATCCCTTTTGATAGGGCTCAAACACCGGCTGTGACAGTGCTTCCTGAAATTCCTTACGGCTCAGAATATGCTCGTTCTTGGAAAGAATCAGACATTGCTGCAGCTCCTTTAACGCAGATTCATATTCCACATGGTCATTCAAACTGCTTTCCACACAGGATTCCTTCACCTGCGTGATAATGCGTTCCAGCTCCTTCTTTTCCAGCGTAACCTTTAAAAGATAATCAAACGCACCGGCCTTCATGGCATCCCGCACATATTCAAAATCGGAATAATTGCTGAGTGCAATCACCTGTGTGTTTTTATTGACCTCCTTGATTTTGGATATCAGATCAATTCCATCCATACCCGGCATTTTCAAATCCGTAATAACGATTTCCGGCTGAATATCCGTGAAAATGTGAAATGCTTCCTCCCCATCCTTTGCTGTAGCGATTACCTCACAGTCAAGTGCCTTCCAATCAATCATGTTTTTTAATGTGATCCGGATTAAGCGCTCATCATCTGCTATCAGTACCTTGTACATGAGGCCTACCTCCCCTCTGTTTTTTTAAACGGCAGCAGCAGTGTCACAATCGTACCGGTGCCTACCACGCTTTGTATATCCATCGAATAGTCTTCTCCATACATGAGACGAATACGCTCCTGAATATTTCCAATGCCGATACCACTCAGCTTCTTATTGCGGTTTTCCTGCATATCCAAAGCGAAGCCCTTGCCGTTGTCACCAATCTCTATTTTCAGATATTTTCCCTCCGCCTTGGCGCGAATTGTCAGAATCTGATGCTCCCTGTCCTCCTCAAAGGCATGAAGAATGCTGTTCTCTGCAATCGGCTGCAGCAGAAATTTCAAAATAGCACAGCTGCGCACGTTATCATCTATATTATATACGGTTTCAAACACATCACCATAGCGAAGCTTCTGAATGATGATATAATTTTTCAGATTTTCGATTTCCTCTTCCACCGTAACAACTTCCTTGCTGTCCACAATGGTGTTGCGCAGCAGTCTGGCAAGGGCGGTGATTCCCTCACTGACCGGCTTATCCTCATTCAGGATGGCAAGGTAATGCAGTGTGTTCAGGGTATTGAACAGGAAATGCGGGTTGATCTGTGCCTGCAGCAGCTGAAACTGGGTTTCTCTTTTCTGTTCCTGCTCCTGGTGCACAGTATGCAGCAGCTCCTGTACCCGATCCAGCAGGTCATTGAAGTTGATACTCAGTTCATGAATTTCATCACGACCATCATCCTCCACACGATTCATTGCCAGATTATTCTCATCCAGTGTCCGCATGGAATACAGAATGTTATGAACCGGGTCATAGATGCTGTGATATACGAAGTAGGCAATGGCAGCCAGAAGGACAAAGAAGACGATTCCATATGCCACCAGCATATTACGGAAATTATGGATTTCCTCCAGCACATAGTTTTCATCATTCAGATAAACCACATACCAGGGCGTTCCCTCAATTTTTTTATCAGACATATAATAGGAATGCTGATTGATCTCTACGGTGGATGCCTGTAAATCAATGATTTCCTTTATATCATCCGGATTGCTTCCAAACAGAACCTGTCCGTTTGCATCAACGACAAGCATATGGCTTCCTGCCTGCGTGGATTGTGAGAGGGATGCGTTGAAGGCTTCCTGCGCAAAGCTGCAAAATACATAGCCCAGCGGCTGATCATACAAATCCCGAATTTCCCTTGTCAGCATAATCATCTGCGCTTCGTTATCATATAGCCAGTAGCCGCCCTGCTTCTGTGCCTGAATTTCTGCTTTATATGCTTTTAAATCTACGGGAAAGAGGGTTCCCTCCTCATAGAGCAGCTTCCCTGTTTCATCATACAGCTGCAGCCCCTTTCTGCCGGCAAGCAGGTCATTGTCGTGCAGATTATGAGAGAAGGCACGCCGCATTGCGGTATCTGCAGGATAGTATAAATAATTCCGCAAGTAGGTGGATGCCGCAAGATTATCGATTTGTTCATTTAATGCATTCGCATTCAAATGGAAGATTTCCTCGGACATGGTCACCATCTGTGCAGACGCCTGTTCATTTTTATCCCGTATAACAGTTGTGCTAAAGGAATAATAGATAAGAAAAAACACAATCATCAGACAAAGCGGTACAAAGATAAAGGCCAGCGTCAGTCTTGTTTTAATATCCGTTCTGCGCAGCAGATTTCTGTTTCCTCTCAGCATAGTAACCAGCACCTTTCATCATGTATCAGCTGTAGGTCCTTTTCTATCTATAGATAAAGCCTCTACAGTCCGTTGTATACGGAAATAGCAAGCAAAAACTGCGCTACGAGATATCCCAGACCCAGAGACAGCAGCAACAGCAGCAGACGCACCTGACCAGGCTTTCTCACATTTGTAAAGGTTTCAAAACGTACACAGCTCAATGCCCAGAAGCTCAGTGTAAAGGATAGTACATGAACAGCCAGATTCATTAGAAAATATTGCATATATAACCTCCATAAGTTTATTATACCTGTTTCCACATTTATAAAAGCGTGCCTGACATCCATGAGAAGGCGGTCGCAGTACGCGTTTACATAGCAAGTGCTTATCCATATATCCTACAGACAATACCGGTGCAGGCTTCACACTCCTGTTTTTTTAACCCGGATTTTTCACAGATGATTACTATTACAAGCTGTAATACTGCAATCATACAAATGCTGTGAATACGAGGGCTTCGCTTACTCAAGCCGCGCCGTCTTTAGCACCTGGTTCAAATACTCCATCCATTTGTAAAGGGAAGGATAGAAAAGACATAAGCCGTCTTGGAAATGCTTCCTATTTTACAATCATACAAGTATAGCGACGCTGCTCATCTGTATAATTCGCCTATTTCATTCTGGTTACATTATACCATAAGATGAAATGCTCCGGCAGTTTTTCCTTATAAAATATAAGACAAGCTCCTGTCAGTTTTCAGATGATATTGTAATGTGCTATACCTGTGAGGATAAGCGTGAAAGAATAAACGAAAGGTATGAAATAATCTAATTTTCATAAAACTTTATGTTCGCGAATGGTAGAGAAATCTATGGCATATCGTTGGAAAGGCTGTCCATAGAAAGCTGCATTTTCACAGAAAATTTGTGTAATTCGCAAGTCATGTCAAGTATTTCCTAAATCTTTCCCTTATAATAGAAGCAGTATATAAATGAGGTGAAGCAATATGTATGAGTGGCAGAAGCAGATTCAGATTATTGTTGATGAAATTGACAGCTGCATAAAAAGCTATCAGGATGAAGCACTGACACTGCGAACCCTTTCACAAAAGCTGGGCTATTCTGAATATTATACAACGAGAAAGTTCAAGGAGATATCCGGTATGAAGCTTCGGGAATATCTCCGACAGCGAAAGCTGGCCTTCGCCCTGAAGGAAATCCGTGACAGTGAGAAAAGCATATTGAAGATTGCTCTTGATTATGGCTTTTCTTCTCATGAGGCGTTTACCAGAGCATTTAAAGCTGCATACGGAAGGACACCGAGTGCGTACCGGAAACAGCCCAGTCCTGTTGTTCTACGTACCAAAATCAATCCGTTTGACCGCTATCTTCTAGGTCTGGATGAGCTTGGAGAAATAAATTCAGCGAAAGCTGTAAAGACCTATTTCGTGACCATTCCCGCACATAAGTTCCTGTTTATCGAAAACCGGGAGAGTAACGGCTACTGGGATTTCTGGCAGAAGCAGAATCAGATTCCCGGCCAGGATATGGATACGGTTTGCGGACTACTGGACAGCATCAAAGGAAAGCTCGATGATAGTGGCGGGAGTGACATCAACAGCGGAGGCGGTCAGATTATGGCCTATCGCAATGATCGAAACGGCAGATTGTGTGACTGGGGATACCTGCGGACAGAGTGTTATGGTGTCCGTCTTCCTGTTCATTATACCGGAGATGTTCCACATGATATGCAGCTGCTTGATATTGCGGAAGCAGAGTATCTTGTATTTGAACACGGACCATTTGATTATGAGCAGGAGAATCGAAGTGTTGAGCATAGGATGGAGGATGCAATGACTGCATTTGATTTTACAAATACCGGCTACTGCTTTGATGATACCCCCGGCAGAATGCTGTACTTTTACTTTCAGCCGGAGCGCTGCTGGAAGTATATACGTCCGGTGAAAAAAAGGATGCAATAAACTGTGCTGTTATTTTACTTTTTCTGAAAGCTTAGAACATTTCTTATTTTGTTTAAATCAGTTAGCAGTTTTTATTCTCCTGCTGCAAATATAAAATATCTTTATTCTTTTGATAGTATACAAACAGAACCACATTTTATTTCATCATAAAACAAAAATGCTCTACTGTTCCTATTGCCATACGCTGATTCGGAAGCCTTAATAAAAAGTTATGAGAAGTGCTCTCTCCTTTTTATAGGCTGGTATGCGATAGGAGTTTTTGGCCTATGCTATACGCAAGCAGAATTCTTTTATTTCCTTTCCACATTAGAAAAGGTATAATAAATATGAAAATCATTTAAAGGTGGGTGAAAAAATGCTTTCAGAGAAAGAATTATTAAATATATTAGATAATAAAGAAAAAGTAAATGTTGAATTTAAAGAAGCTAAAAGAGGAGTACCTAAAAGTATATATGAAACTTATTATTCTTTTGCAAATACCAATGGCGGTATGATTATTTTAGGAGTAAAAGAAATAAAAACAGGTACAGCTGTAAATTATGAAATTAGTGGAGTAGAAAATGCAAATTCTATTATTTCTGACTTTTGGAATACGATAAATTCCGGTAAAGTAAATAGAAACATTTTAAAGGATGCAGATGTTTATTCATTAACAGTCCAGGGCTTAGAGCTTGTTATTCTGCATATACCAAGAGCCTTGTACAATCAGAAACCTATCTATATCGGCAGTAATCCTTATGCCGGTACGTTTAAAAGAAATTTTGAAGGAGATTATAGATGTACGAAGGAATCTGTAAATTCAATGATACGTGACTCTTTTCAGAATGCTGGCGATAATGAGATTCTCGAATGGTTAAATATTGGCGATCTTGATAAAAACACAATTGCAGTATACAGGACACGATTTAGAAATAATAATGAAGGGCATATTTATGAAGAATTATCAGATAAAGACTTTCTAACAAAGATGGGTGCATACCGCTTTGATAAGAAAAGAAATATTGAGGGAGTTACATCTGCAGGTGTTTTGATGTTTGGGAAAACTGAAACATTTAACGAAATTTATCATAATGTCAATCTGGATTATAGAGATGAAACCAATTTGTTTGGTGATATGCGTTGGAGTGATCGAATAATAGAAAATGGTTTATGGGAGAAAAATTTATATAATTTCATTACAAAAGTGTATCCTAAACTTATTTCTGAATTCCCTGTACCATTTCAAATGAAAGATTCATTGCAAAGAAATGATGAAACAAAATTGCAGGTAGCTGCTAGAGAAGCATTAGTTAATTCAGTTATACATGCTGATTTTAAGGAAGAAAGCTGCTCAATATTGGTTATTAAAAAAGACAATTACATTTCTTATTCTAATCCAGGGTTACTGAGAATTCCTATTGAACAGATTTATCAAGGTGGAGTATCTGTTCCTAGAAATATCACATTACAAAAACTTTTCAGGTTTATTGGATTTGGAGAAAGTGCAGGATCTGGATATGACAAAATATTAGCTCCCTCCAGAGCTGAAGGCTTTCAAGTGCCTGAGTTGTATGAAAATCAAGACATGAGAATTACGAATCTTAAGTTATGGATTGTAAAGAAAGAGCATGGGGCATTAAGTGGGGCATTAGAAAAGCCAAATCATATATTAAATGAAAAAGAACAGATTGTTTTAAATGTTATAAGAGAATTTCCTAATCTAAATAGAAAGAAAATCTTTGAAAAAACAAAGATTCCTCTAACTAGCTTGGATCGGTATTTAGATAAACTAATAGCTTTAGATTTAATTCAGAAGAAAGGTTCACGTAAGACAGTCAGTTATAATGTCAAAAATACTGATATATAATAAAGCTTCATACATATCACGGAATCGATTCTTTGATTTATAACTGTGTAATGGACTCAACATACTATGAAACATGTAACTGATGATAACTGCGGACATCATAAAGAACAGACAGGAATTGATCCTAAAGGAAGGTATCTATAAGAAATTTAAATTCATGATAATCATGCACTGTTAAAGATTTCCAGTATAGAAAAAGGAGTGAAAGATCTATAAATCTTCACTCCTTTGTTTTACCTATATCTCAAAGTCAATTGTAATCAATTCGAAAGTGACTTACAACTGCCCCTCCTCAATCATCTGTTTAAAAGCCTCCATGGCAATTTTATAGCTGTGCTTACCCATTCCTGCAATTTGACCCAGACATTCGGATGCCGTCACAGAGATATGACGGAAATCATCCCGTCCATGGATATTGGACATGTGAACTTCAATTGCCGGTATCAGCGTATGTACGGACTCCAATGCATCCTTAATTGCATAGCTGTAATGCGTGAATGCTCCCGGGTTTAGTACCAGCGGAATCTTGCATCCACTTTTCTCCGCTTCAAAATATAAGCTCTGGAAGTAATCGATAAGTGCCCCTTCCCCATTGCTCTGAAATGCCTCAACCTCAAATCCGATGGATGCACCATATTCCTTCAGCTCTTCGATCAAATCAGCGTATAACTGATTTCCGTACTGCCCTTTGTTTCGTATTCCATAGAAATTATTATTTGGTCCGTTTACAATTACTAATTTTCGCATATTCTCTCTCCTAATCTACCCACGGCTTCTGACTTATGATCGTATGAAGTACCTCGTTGTTTCCTCTTTTTAACTCGATAACAATGCCATTCGGCATTTTCAGCCAGTTATCCCCTGTAGGAAGAACTGTGCAGCCCCATGCAAGACACTTCTCATGAACATTGTCATAATCTGTTGTCATAAGAGCTATGTGATCCAGTCTGCCTTCCTTTTCGTCAAAGGTGATATCCTCATTCAGTTGAATCCCGGCATGCAGCCAGATTTTACGATTCGGTTTCTCACCCAGAGAAAGTCTGATCGGCATATCAAATACCTCAGTAAAGAATTTCACACACCAGTCCAGATCCTTCACCTTACATGCTGTATGCTCTACATATGTTGCCATAGCACTACCCCTTTTTCAATGACGGTTCATACTTTAAAATATACTTTTCGATTCCTTTTACGCAGGCTACCAGCGTCTGGTTCACCGGTGTTGCAATACCGTATTTTTTCCCCCATTCCACAATGGAGCCGTTGATGAAATCAATTTCTGTGGGACGCTTTAATTCCAGAGACTGCAGAATAGAGGTTTTAAACGTTCCCGGTAGTCCCTCACTTGCGGCAACCCATGGGTATTGCGGATCTTCACTCTTCAATACGACACCGGCTGCCTTTGCGACCTGAATTCCTTCCTGAATTGCGGCTACCGCTACATCCTTAATATAATCCTCTTCATACAGCGGACCGTAAGGTAAACGCGTAATTCCACACAATGCTCCTGCCGCAACATTGATCAGCAGTTTATCCCAGATCAGACCCTTGATATTATCACTTACCTCACACAGCAGCCCTGCATCATTGAATACGTTGCATACCGTTTGAATGCGGTCCGTGATTTCTCCGTTCAATTCACCGATATAGGTCCATTTCCCCTGTACTCCTGCGGAGATATAGCCCGCCTGAATCAGTCTGCCGCCAACATATGTCTTGCCGCTGATGACATTTTCAGAGCCGATGACAGAAGCAATCGTTTCTTCATTGCCCAAACCGTTTTGTAAGGACATGACCAGGGTGTTCTTTCCGATAACATTCGTCTGCTTTAACTGCTCCACTGCCTGCTTTGTCGCAAAGGATTTCACAAGGACAATGACCAGATCCGCCTCACCGATCGTATCGGCAGTTGTTCTTGCGTCCACCCTGACATACCAGTCTTCTTTTTCATTTGTCATATGCAGACCGTCTTTGTTGATCAGATCCACATGCTCCTGCCACATATCAACGAAATGGACATCGTTTCCGCCCATCGCCAGAGTTCCGCCAATCGTACTACCCAAAGCACCGGCACCTAACATTACTATTTTCATATTCCGCCTCCCGGTCTACTTTTCTTCCAAAGGGAAGAACTTCAGAATATGGATGGCAAAGACAACGATTTCTCCCTTTTGGTTAAAGATTTCCAATTTTGAATACGTTTTATTTGTTTCTTCTTCGATTCTGTCAACGGTATATCTGCAGGTCAGCGTATCTCCGAAATATACCGGATTGATAAAACGCAGCTTATCGTATCCGTAGGATGCGGAAGGAACCGGTGATTTTACCTGTTCCTGAATTTTTGTGGATGCTGTACATCCGATTGCAAATGTTAAGATACCGTGTGCGATTCTAGTGCCGTACATTGTTTTCTTCATGTATTCCTCATTGAAATGCATCTGACTGTAATCGCCCGTCAAGCCGCCGAACAGTACGACATCTGTTTCCGTAATCGTTTTTTCAAATACTGCACTGTCCCCTATCTTTAAAGGGATATCCACTTTTGTGATTTCTTTTTTTTCTGCCATGTTTTTTCTCCTTTGTAATTTGTTATGTAATCAAAAACTGACTCCATCCTATGCATACCAGGCATAGAACCCGACTATGACCTCATATGACTTGCGCACAGCCCATTCATATTTACTGATTGATAAATTCGTTATAGATATTCATTTTTTCTTCCCTGAAAATACGTGCATCCATTTCCTTCAGATCCTCTGCAATCTCAGGTACAAAGCCCATCTGATCGATGACATCCTTCTGTACATCAATTCCCGGAGCGATTTCTGTAAGAACCACCTTACCGTTCATCAGCTTGAACACAGCTCGTTCTGTAATGTAGATAACTTCCTGTTTCTGCTTTTCCGCCTGTTTCGCAGAGAAGGTCACGGAGCTGACATTCTTTATCAGCTTTTCAAACCTGCCTTCCTGCTGTATTGTTATTTTTCCATCTCTGATTTCTGTTAACAGCTTACCGGCACGCAGGGTTCCGCACAGTACCACTTTTTTACTTCCTGCAACAATATTGACAAAGCCGCCGGTTCCCATAATTTTGCCATTGAAATGATGAACATTCACATCCCCGTTCTCATCCAGTTTAGCAAAGGATAGGAATGCCACATCCAGACCACCGCCGTCATAGAAGTCAAACTGTGCAGGCATATCCATCACCGCTCTTGCATTGACTGTTGCGCCAAAGAAGATTCCCTGTGCCGTAGCACCACCGACCGGCCCGGTTTCCACGGTTAACGTAAAGGCATCCTGAACACCCTCTTCACGTGCAACATTTCCGATTCCATCCGCAATTCCGACACCGACATTTCCAACATATCCCGGACGAACCTCCATCAGTGCTCTTCTTGCGACAACCTTTCGCTGGTCAAGCGGCAGCATCGTCACCGCACTGTCATCGGCGATATAATCTCCCGAAAAGAACCTGTCAGAACCGTTATATAACTGTTCCTGCTTCTCCTCCACAACGATTGCATCCACCAGGAAGCCTGGAATTTTTACGCTTTTCGGATGCAGGGTACCTGCTTTTACCAGCCGTTTTACCTGCAGGATAACCGTTCCTCCGTTATTGTGAACCGCCTGTGCAAGCTGGAGAACATCGATATAGGTGATTTCCTCCTCCATGGATGCATAGCCTTCTGTATCCGCAGTCGTTGCACGTATCAGGCAAACATCCAACGGAACAACCGGATAATACAGCCATTCCTTTCCATCTACGTTCATGACCCTGATCAGGTCTTCCTGCGATACTTCATTCAGCTTACCGCCACTTACTCGGGGATCGATAAATGTCCCAAGACCCACATGGCTGAGAATTCCCGGCTGTCCTGCCGCAGCGGTTCTTGCCAGCTGTGCCATGATGCCCTGTGGAAAATTATACGCTTCAATCTTGTTCTCACTTGCCATTTCCGCAAGTCTTGGTGACTGTCCCCAATGTCCTCCGATCACACGCTTCACCAGACCTTCCAGGGCGAGTGGTGACATGCCGCGGTCATTTCGATCCCCCAATCCGGTAGAATGCCACAGCGTTAAATTTTTCGGACAGCCAGTTTCCACATACCGCTCATGCAGGGCATTGATCAGTGCATAGGGATCAACGATTCCACCGCCTGCACCGGAAACTGCCACCGTATCCTGATCCGCAATATACTCCACTGCTTCTCTGGCAGACAATACTTGCGGCTTTGTTCCATTCCTCTTGATTTTTGACATATCCTTATCCTTTCCTTTATATAGAAATTATAGGAATTGTAGGAAAAAAAAGAAACTGTCTATTCCGTTGAAATCAAAAATTATCTTGCTTGTTTTCATTCGTTTTTCTATAATAAAAGGGTAATACAGGTAACTATCCTGCTTTTTCAAAAAATTATATTGCTAAATTTGGAGGTGTCCTATGTTCTTATCTGATATTTTGAACGAAAAAAAACAATCCACCCCAGTCTTTACGAAGGAGCCGATCATATCCAGATTGTCCCATAGCTTCAATGATGCACACTGGTCCTATCCCTACCATGTACATAAACAGGAAACCGAGCTGATATATTTTTCACAGGGAAAAGCAAGCTACCAGATTAACAACGAGATTTTTCATGTTTCTGAAGGCGATCTGCTGATTGTGAATAAGGGCTGTATCCATTCCATTACATCCGATTATGAGGATCCGATTTCCTGCTGGACGTGCGCCATTACCGATTTTACAATGGCAAATGCAAAAGCTGCGGACTGTTTCTTATCACTGGATAAAAAGCCGTATGCACATACCGGAGAACATAAAAAAATCATTGCGGATATCTTTGAAACACTGGAAATGTTTTCACAACAGAAAACACAGTCCTCTGCGGCAATTTGTAACGCCTTGGCAAATGCTCTGGCACATATTTACTTTCATATCTTTCAAAATGCAGTTACGGACAGGAAGAAAAAGAAGTCAACCTTTGCCCAGGATATCCTATTCTATATAAATGAAAACTATGCTTCCGATATCACGTTAAAGGAACTGACAGAGCATTTTCACATCAGCAGTGATTATATTTCCCATAAATTCAAGGAAACCTATGGAATCTCACCAATCAATTATGTGATTGACCGACGAATCAGTGAAGCGAAATGGATGCTGATCAATACGAGTGATTCCCTGATTTCCATTTCCTCTCAGGTGGGATATGACAATACGACTCATTTTGCAAAGCTGTTTCTAAAAAGAGTCGGCTATCCCCCTCTGGAATACCGGAAGCGCTTTGGCATGAAGATAAGCAGTGAGGAATAGAAGGGCTGTTTCCTTTCGTTTTGTGGTTTATCAGAAAAGACCTTTTCTCAGATGGAAGGGAACAGGATTGGAAAAAAGATAGTATGTTCTGTTATTACTCCCATGGTGGTGGATGGCGCAATTACACACAAGAAAGCTTCATCCTAATCGTGACAGCAATCGCATGTGCCAGGGAATAGACCACGCAGTGTTCAAATATTTACATACAAAAACGGATAGGTGCCGTTGCCTGGTTCTTTCTTACTTTAGGATGTTTGCAAAAGGGAGACTTCAACTTCTATTGATAATACAATCGTGTTGAAGTCTCCCTGTTTTATGTTTACCCATAATCGGGAAAAAACCGGCGTCCCTACCTTATTCGTTTTTTATTTATGCAGCTTCTGTATGTGCTTTCTGTGCTATCGTGTTCTGTAATCATACATATCCCCGGACTGGATGTATGCACACGGGATATCTGCTTTGACAGCGGTTGGCAGATACGTTATCATATATTCCATACCCGGTTCCTCCAGATTAAAGTGTCCCATACCGATAATCGCTTTATCCATGCCCAGCATACTGCTGTCCCGAATGTATTCCGCCAGTGTAAAATCCACTACTTCCATGGTGAGATAACAGTTGATATTTTCCTGATCAGCTTCCTGAATGGAATCTCTGGCATCTCCCAGTATATGAAAGGGAATCCTTATTTTTTCTACTGTGCTGTTCTTGTTTCCTATGATTTTTACACCGTTTAGCTGCAGTTTCTGAATCAGAAAATCCGCAAGCTCTTTGACTGTTGTTTTTGGTATTGTGAAATGCAATGGATGATGAATATCCTTTGTAATATATTGCGTCCAGCCCAGTTTATCCGCCACACCATAAAAAATACCATCAGTATAGCTGCCATCTTCCATCGGTATGCCGGAATGAATATAGTCATGATCTCTCCAGACAACGATTCCCGCCTCATCGAGCAGCTTCTTCTTTGCGAGAAAGGACTGGTTGTTCTCTTCCTGCAGCCAGTCTGTATGATCTCCGTGATTCCAAAACAAGGCTTCATGTGCAATGATTAGATTTGCGCCGCGCTTTGCCGCTTCTCTTATGACATCCACACTTGCCCAGCAGGTGGTGATGATGCCTGTACATTCCTGATGAGGGTTTCCATACAGAACCTTATCCCTTGTTGTCTGCTCATCAATCTGCTTCCCTTCAAATACTCCTTTATGATACTCTTTTATATGATCAATTACCGTTTGTATCAGCATAAAATCACTCCTTTTCTATGTTTATGGTTCCAGATAACGCTTTTTTAAATTCCTGATTCTTTTCTCACTCATACCGTATTCAGCTTCAAAAAATTCCTCCCAGCCCGGATACCGCTTTTCCACCTCATCAAAGGAGGAGCGCAACAGCGATTCATGTACACTGCAGCAATGCACCAGCATATCTCTGGTATCTCCCTGAAATCCAAGCTCTTTCGCATGACGCAGAGTATCCGGTAGAATATACGCATTACTCAACAGATATTCCTGCATAATCACATCCTCTTTTACACCAAGCATTTTCTGAAGAAGTGCCGCGAGTACACCGGTACGGTCCTTGCCGGAGCTGCAATGAAGCAAAACAGCTCCATCATCCGCTTCCATCAGATTTAGCAGAAGTGCCAATGCAGGATTGTGAAACGGCAGAATCCGATATCCTTCATGTATAAAGGAAGCTGCCCTTTTTATATCCTCGACAGTTGAGTTTTTATCAATCAGCATAAAAAAATAAAAATTCTCCAGTCCGTCCCTTGTCTTTAACGCAGACATATGATGTGATACAAACGCATCGCTAAGCTGATAGGCATGGGCACAGCACTCCTCATCACTTCGCAGGTCAACGATATGACGAATACCGCATTCTCTCATTCCGTTTATATCCTGCACCGTGATCGGTATTGGAGCACCGCTTCGATACAGCATGTGATTCCTGATGTTTCTGCCATCCGCTGTTTTTCCCGCTACTCTGCGAAAATTCGGTATCGTGATCCTGTTCGCTTCCATCTGGTCAACACCCAACCTTATTCATATAATAATGAATATGAAAACCGTCATGTAACCAGACAGCTTCCGCATCCTTCATGCGCTCCTGCAGCCAGGGCACCATGGCTTTCAGTCCGGCGCGCTCCACTGCCGCATGGTTAACAACTACCATTCCAATACCATGATCCAGTGCATACTGCGCCGCATCATAGCTTGTAATCCCATCATCGCTGACAATGACCGCATCCGGGTGAAGCGGCAGCAATTCATACAAATCGGTGGCAGCACCTGTTCCGATGGCAATACGCCTTATATGCATATCCGTATTCCCGAATACATATAAACCATCCTCATGATCACCATGCAATACACGGCAGGTATGCCTTGCCAGATCCTCCAGACGCATTTCAGGAATATCCGCATCCTGATAATAGGAAGCCTGTGGACGCTGTTCAAACGGGAAGCCAAGCAGGGCCGCCCACTGATCCGCAACACCGTAGGTACGGATACAGTCCCATACATCATGACAGCGGTATACACTGATCCCGTACTGATCCAGCAGCCTGCGCTTGCTTTTTGCCGCTTCATATGCAGCTGTATGCATTTGCGTTGAGCATTGATAAAACGGGTTTTCATGCGTAATGATCATATCCGCCTTATGCCTTGCGGCTTCCTGAATCGCCTGCATGGTCGCCACCCAGCACACGCCAACGGTATGAATCTGTGCATCTTCTCTTCCATGCAGCAGGTGATCCCGTGTTTTAAAATCAGATCTTATCCATGTTCCTTCCTTCTCCAGCAGTTGTATAACATCCATTACCTTCATAACAAACCTCCTTTCTGAAGCCTTTCACCGTTTACCGCCCTTTTGAACAAACGCCATAACGGAAATAAAGACTCTGAAGCAGAACCTCAGAGCCGCCGGATGCTATTCATCATCACCATCCATAGTGGAAGCACAACGTAAGGCATTTACATAAACGATCTGGTTTTTGCATTCCTCAAGTATCTCGCTTATACGCTTTTCACTAAACGGCACATCCTCCTGCGCCAGAACCATGCTCATCGCCATGGGCAGATTCATCCCGCATAAAACATGCACCCGTTCACTGATATAGGGATAAAATTTCTGATACACACTTCCCCCCAGCAAATCCGTTAACACAATGACCTCATCCTGAGGATCAAATGTATCAAACAGCTCCTTTACCCTGCTTTCCAGATTCTGTTCCTTATCCTCTGCATATGCATTGATATCGTAGATCGTCTTTGCCTTATTCGTAAGAAAATCCACGGTATCCTTTAGTCCGTATGCCAGATAATGATGTGATGCAAAAATAAACCTTCTCATAATAAATCTCCTATCTCGCCAGCAATCCGTTCACTTTCCCCAACCGGTGTATTGCTTGCTTTTGTTTCGTATGTTTTTCCATATTCCTGTGCTTCCATAAAGTATCCCTGATAATCATTCGCATAGCCAATCAACAGAAAATGCTTTGTTTTACATTTTCTTCTCAGCTGCAAGCCAAAGGTGGACGCCAGCTCTCCGGGAAAGGTGACGATCGTAAGATCACCAAGATGGAGAACAACTCCACGCACATGAAATTCCACTTTCTCACATTGCAGCTTCTTTTCCAGCAGTGTTTTTTCCGAGGTGGCAAGCTTCCATTCATCCAGTGAAATATTCTTACGCGATAATACCTCTTCTGCATCCCGTATACCCTTTTGATACTCTTTAAAATACCATGTGTTATCATAGGAGACAGTGTGATCATAGCTTACTGTCTGCACATGATGCAGCCCCAGCTTTTCATATGGCCCCATATTGCGCAGAATTTCTGCAATACCGCTTCCTACACGGTCCAGCTCCGCAAAGTCATTTCCCTGCCGGTACTGACGGTTACTGATGTCTCCGCTGGCGCCGGTAAAGGTATAAGGGGTAACGCCCAGATCCTCTTTCATCAGGGAGCGCACCTTTCCCACAAGATCTGAACTCACAAGCATATTCTCCACACCCAGAACGGTTGCATGGCAGTTGAAATTGCACATGGCAGCGACAACCGTATCTCCATGTATAAATGTAATGATGGCCGCATGGTCTTCAAAGGGCAGATGTTTATCCGTCCGTTTACTGTAGTATCCGTGTACCTTTCCTGTTGTAATGTATGCCTGCACCTCACACAGCTGCTGTTCCAGATGCTGGATACTATCAGTAATTTGCTCACAGACATATGCAAAGTATTCCGGATTATCCGGTGTGCCGAACACCGTCATATCATCCAGTCCGTTTGCGCCGGAATGGGTATGAATTGCACTGATAATGATATGATCATTTTCAATTGTGAGTATTTTTTGTATCTTATCTTTTATAACTGCCGCTTTTTCTCCACCCAATGTGATGACATCAATACTGATAAAGAGTAGTCGGACACCGTCAATTTCCAGCAACAGAGAAACCGCAAGGGGATGATCATGAATCCCCTTTGCAGTATATTTCCTGGCTTCTCCGACATAACCGCATAAATGAACGGCACATTTGGGTGTGATATCAGCGACACAGGTCGCAGCCTTCAATATCAGTCCCTTCTTTCTAGGCTGTGAAGATGCCGGTGGCAGCTCCGATCATGGATGCCACGATGATGAACAGAATCATCCAGGTCATTTTCACCTTCTTCACCTTCATGAAGTAATATATAATTCCTACAGCAGCTACCGGTAAAAGTGCCGGCATAACACCGTCAATCAGCTCCTGAACCTTCATGACGACATCTCCGTTTTTAAACTGCAAACCGGTGCTGAGCTTTACGACGGTCGCAACCAGAGAGCCGACCACGGTCAGACCGAGAACGGAACAGGCTTCGGTAAAGACCGTTATCTGTTTACCGAACTTGGTGATAACATTGACACCCATACCGTATCCCCACTCATACTGAAGAATACGGACTACCAGGAACACAAAGGTAAATGCCGCCCATAGGAAGATTCCCAGTGGATTTCCCTCCATTCCCATGCTTGCCGCAATGGATCCGAAAATTGTAGGTATCATTGCCCAGCCAATGGTATCGCCGATACCGGCCAGCGGTCCCATCAGACCAACCTTGAAGTCGTTGACTGCATCCAGTGAGGAAATACCGCCTTCATCCTCAATACCCAGAGCTGCACCGATCACAAACGGTGAAATCCACGGCATGGTGTTGTAGTAACGCATATAATTCAGACAGGATTTCTTCAAATCCTCATCATCCGGATACATCTTCCGTAAGCACGGATATACGGAAAACAATGTGGAAGGTGCCAGCTGTGTTTCATAGTTGAATGTGGAAATACCAATCAGCCATCTCCATGCTGCCTTACGCAAATCCTTTTTTGTTAAAACCTTTTCCTTACTCATCTTCCAATCCTCCTGCGACAGCACCTGCAGCTGCAGTTCCCGCCTTCATCTGATTCTTGTAAATTTCATATGCCCCTGCAAGTCCGATTGCCGCAATACCAAGCACCGGAACCTTCAGATAAGCTGCCAGCACAAAGCCGACCAGCAGGAAGGACCAGTATTTTCCAAGCGGCATATACATTAACAGCATCGCCATACCGACACCGGGAAGAACACCGCCGGCGATCGTTAAGCCGGTGGTAAACCAGGCAGGCATGAAATCCAGTATCGCATTGACAACTGTAGGTCCTGCGACAATACAAACCAGAACCGGAACAGCGGAGCACAGACCGTAGAAGACCGGTGAAATTTTAATCATATTCAGCGCTGACTGGAACTTACCTTCTTCGATTAGAGATGTTTCCTTTCTCATCAGGAAGCCGTTGAAAATTTTGTAAATAACGTCAAAGTTTACCCCAAGCATGGCAACCGGAAGACCGATGGCAAGACCTGCCTCCATGCCTTTTCCTGTTGTAACCGCAATCGTTGTCGCGATGATGGCCGCAATCGGATAATCCGGCATGGAGGATCCGCCTACTGCCACAACCCCCATAGACATCAGCTGCATGGTAGCTCCGATGCTCAACCCTGTTGTCGGATCTCCCACAACCAGACCGGTGAGCCAGCCGCAGATAATCGTATTGAATGCAAACAGCTGTGTTGTTACGGTATCTGTCATTTTCAGATACGCAATCAGTGTGATAAAGACAATCTGTAGTATTGATAATTCCATCCTTTTTCTCCTCCTACAATTCCATTGCGTGTGACAGCTTTACAGCTTTATCCGTTGTTGTGAACTGCACATCCACTTCGCATCCGTTTTCCATCAGCTTCTTATAAATTGGCTTTTCCTCATCCTTCACAGAAGCTCTGGAGCTGACCTTCGTTCCGCTATCGCGATCACGGGTAATACCGATGACGATTCTCGGAATCTTCTGTCCGGCTTCCTGAAGTCTTAGAAACACCCCCGGATCCTCACATACCACAAATACCTTGTGATCATCATACTTCCCTGCCTTGAAATTCTTCATGGCTGTTTCCTCTGTGATGATCGAGCATGCCATGCCGGCAGGCTTTCCAAGGCGCATGCTTTCCTTGATGATCGGATCATTTGCCGTACGGTCATCGATCACCATCACCCGCTGAGCGCCGGACTGCGGTGCCCACATGGTTGCCACAATACCATGCAGCAGGCGGTAATCCACTCTGCCCAATACAATACTCATTACATTTCCTCCTTCGCATGTCAGAATCCGACGCATGATGAGTTCTGCGTCTGTTCTGCTTCACCATTCCTCTAGCAATTCCCATGCCAACCTTCCAAAAGCCTTTGTTTACAGGCTTTTTCAACAATTAAGGACACTATATTTTAAAACTTAACACTAGGAGTTATCAGTAATCGCCCATGTAGGAATCAATGAAAACGGATGGAATTATCGGGACGATTACCCCTGGCGCCTACTGCATGTTTCGAATATAGATACTGATATACTCAATTTCCTCAATCGGAATGGAAACACTATAATACTTTTCCACTTTTTCAAATGCGGCTTTTATACAAAGAATAAACTCCTGCATTTCACGACTGCATTCCGCATAGCTTTTCACATAATCCTCAGCCCCCTCACGGGTTACCAGGCGTTCAATCAGACAGCAGACATGCACATAAAGACCAAAGCACATATTATAGCTGAACATCCTGTTCATTTCCTTCTGCAGTCGGTCAATCGCATCTGCGACATGCCGGAGCAGCTTATCCGGATTCAGGATGGTCAGATTTCCGATGATATTGGACAGGGAAAAATTTTTCAGGATATTTCTTCGAAACTGCTCCATTGCTTCCTCATTGAGCAGGTCTTTGAAATGAATCGTTAAAACATCAAACGAATTGTTCATAATCAGCTCTTCCACCGGTATGAATTTTATGTTGTCAATGTTGGGATTCAGTGTACCGACAATGCATACGACCTCATAGCGGTCAAAGAAATCATCCTCCATGCGGTTCTCCAGCAATGTTGAATAATCATAGGTAAGCACACGTACAGGAAGATTTTTCGGAAGGGAATCCTCCAGTATCGTTTTCAGCTTTTCCGCAGTTCCGATACCGGTGGCACAGGAACATAAAATTGCTTTTTCCCGTACCTTGCTTTCCAAAATCTCTACATGCATGTCACACGTTTCCCGGTATGCCTCAAAAATTTTCTTCAAAGGTACATCCTTACGGAGTGCGTCTCCAATCTGCAGTGCCATCCTTGTACTGACATCACTGGCGATGGCGACATTTGCCCGCGATATATCCGAAACTCCCCTGTGTATCTCCTTTAAACTGCCCATATCAACCAGCAATACGAGATCGCGATATTCTCCCCGCTTTCTCAGAAAATCATTCAGCTTTTTCACGATGGTTTCCGTAGTCGTATCCAGCGGCATATCAATGGCATCATACACATACTGATCCAGCATCTGATTTACTGCATTCGCTATGGAGGAGGCAGTCGCATAACCATGTGCCAGAATGATGCCGATGCGTTTATTGATGTCTTTGCTGCGGTGATACATATGCATGATTAAGGTGAAAATCGCCGCAATAAAAGGGCGCAGTTCAATGTCAAGATGCAGCTTCAGCACCTCGCTGATTTCCGAGACAATGGCATATTCCCGCATGAATTTCTTTTCTATGATACCGGTAAAATTATCACATTCCTCAGAAAAGGTATCAAAATATTCCTCCATCTCTCTATAGGACTGCATACAGTCACGGATCATAAGGGACATGGAATATATCTCGTTCGTCTGAAAGGAATACCCGTATTTTTCCGAAATCATTTCCACAATAGCCTTCAGTGACTTCATAATATACGTATTCGTCGGGTCTTTGATATTCTGATTATCAAAAAGAACCGAATTAAAATAATGCTCCACATCCACGGTGCATTTCTCGATAAACTTCGGCATCAGAATACGGTTATTCTGTAGATCCCTGAGGTGTCCGAGCAGTGTCGCAAACAATGTGGTCTGCGGCAGACTGTCGGATGCATGCTGCTTCAGCTGATCCAGTGAAAGCATCTGATGCCTGTCGAATAAAATGCTGTTTCGATCAATGTGATGATTGGAAATAATCTTACCCGGCAGGTTCAGCGTATGAATCTCCAGCACTCCTTCTTTTTTGTTGTGAAACAGTGAATTCATACACGTTGCCTGTACAACATTAAACAGCTCACCGACATTCCCTGTATATCTGGCATTCAATAGTGCATTGAAGGCAGTATTGCTGATGGTGATATTCCTGCGCATTTTCTTCGCTTCGATATCCAGTGCCTCGACAAGGATTGAGGTTTTTTCTTTGATGCCGCGGTCCTCCAGCGACGGTATTTCTATACGTACGGGAATCCTTCGCAGCAGCGTTTTTAACAGCACCGTTTCCGGATCCTCGGTTGTCGCAAATACCAGAAGCACCGTACTGTGATACTGATGCTCGTTGTCTCCAAGCATGCGGTAATTGCCGTTATCCATAAACAGGAACAGCTTTTCCTGACATTCCGGACGCAGACAGTGAACCTCATCCAGAAACAGGACACCACCCTCCGCAGCCTTGATCATCCCTACATTATCACTTTCCGCACCGGTAAAGGCTCCCTTCTTATAACCAAACAGGTTTGCGGTTATCAGCTCCGGATTGTTTGCATATTCGCTGCAGTTCACATGAAGAAAGGCAGCGTTGTCCTTGAGGATTTTATGATTGATACCATATTCGTACATCATTGCCGCAATGCTGCTTTTTCCTGTTCCGGTCGGTCCATACAGCAGTGTCGGAAGTCCGTGCGGCGGATAGGATATACTGGCTTTGCATTTGTCCACAACATCACGCAGAGAGCCCTTCTGACCGATCAGTTTTTCAAAATCGGCTGTATTCTGTCCCTGAATGATTGTTCTTAGCTCATCAAAAGAGGTCAGCAGGTTCTTATCCACCCGTATGGAATATTTTTCTTCAAGTGCCTCCCGGTCAAGAAACACAACCGGACGGGTATTTATTTTGATAAATGTTCCATCATTATAGTATTCATTCAGATACTGTGATATCCAGTTTCTGCTGAGTCCCAGCTGTGTCCCCAGCTGAGAAGCATTGTTCAGCTTATACTTTTCATGTATCGTATTCTCTTTCACAAGCTTACACAAATTGTCTTCCATGTTATCTACAGCTCCTTAAATGACAACAATGTATGTTGTTTCAGATATTCTTTAACTTCAGCATCACAAAGTAAGGCAGTATCCAGACAGCGGTTTACAGTCAGCGATGATGTACGGATCACATCATAATCCAGATAGCCCGGATGAAAGACAATCAGACTGATACGGTCACTGTAGTTCAGATAGGATTTAAAAAATTCCACAAAGGGCAGCTTCTGCTTATAAAACTCTGTGTTGGTGTAATCTGTCTGTATCCCCTGCCAGCGGGTATCCTCAATATGTCCTTTTATATCGATTCCATAAGCATCCGCAATATCGCAGATGGCTTTTTCTGTTGTCCCTGTGCATACTGCATGAGCATCTATATAATCCGGTAATCTGCCGCAGATGGACAAAAACTGTTCCACCTGTGCTTTCACTTCCACAACGGTATCCTCATATACGAAGTTATCTATTCCCTCTTCCATTTCTCTTCTTCTGACGCGGGAGGATAGGAACTTCCCATCCATATTCAAAAGTGAGGGAATCTGTTCCGGTCTGGCACAGGGACTTCCCAGAATCAGATTGACATGAAGTCCTAACGTGACATTTTCTTCTCTGATCATATCGAAGGCTTGTTTCGCATAAGGCATATTGCTCATCAGCCCAATGTTTTTCACAAGACCTCCCCGGAATGCCTTCAAAATACCGTAGTTTACAGCTTCACTAAATCCGAAATCATCCGCACGTATTATCATTTTCATATCCAACACCTACTTCTCTATATTAAAAATAACGCAATCCTGCATGGTTGTAAATGAAAACGAGATGGATAGATATGGAAAAATGTAGAATAGTGTTAAGCAGAGTATTGATAGTGTCGTTTTAAAATACATAGTGTCTTTATGCCTACTGTTAATCGTTAGGTACTGGTGAAATTGTTAGTATTGTATTAAATCAATTAACGATAAGCATCATAAAATCAGCGATAAACTATCTATTATTAGCGATACATAGCGATAATCTGCGATATATATAGAAATCGACGATAAATGTCGATAATCAGTGATAAATTGCCAATACATTCCATATAAATGAGGCTCGGGCACGGCAGATACTGAAAGAAATGACAGATAAGCAGCTTATTGTATCGCTCGGCTCTAATCGCAACCGGATATATCCGTTATACGAATAAAGATTGTGTCCATTCCATCATTTGCTGTATCTTATAATTTATAAAATAAGTATGTATAAACATTAGAGATGTCATACAGGTATTTAAAAATAATGGGTTTCAAACTTAATGCCGGAAATTCAGAATAGCCATATAAGATAAGATGGAAAATTCGTTTAATAATAAAATGAAAAGCGTGCCCAAATATATAATGGATATAAAAAAGAGGAATCAATGTTCCTCCTGTATATCGTATGGCTGTTCCTTGTGAAAGTACATACTGGATGCAGATAAAACTATCAAAAACAGCAGACCGGTTTGTACCCAGTAAACCGTGTAATCCAGAATACCGTGAATCAGTATGGTAAGTATGAATGCAGATATTAAAGAAAACAGTCGTAAGTCAATTCTACGCTTTAACAATAAATATACTTCTTTCAGATTACCTGCAAAGTAGATACCTGCCAGAATGACACCGATAATACCATGGCTTAAAATCGGATCCAGATAGATGCTGTGCGCATGCTGGGTTGGATGTCCGTGATACTGCTTATATATATGGAAGTAGGTCAGCGGACCCTTTCCAAGCAGCGGATGCGCCTGGATACCCTTGACTGCCGTTTCCCATATATTACTGCGTTTTGCGAAATCCTGAAAAATCGTTGCCCGCTGCATCAGCTTTGGTTCCAGCAGCAACAGCATACCGGCACCGCCAATTCCCGCCATGGATGTGGTGAAATAGATAAACCGCTTATTGATCAAAAACATAAACGGAATGGTCACCACGAAGGGAATCCATGCTGTTCTGGAGCCGCTCAGATATAGTGCGAACAGATTGCATACGATGGTAACAACGTAAAATACAATACGGCGCAGAGTCTTCACCTGCATCATTTTATAAACACAGATCAATACAATAAATTCAATCATCATCGCATAATAATTTGCATTGAAAAAGGTTGAATTGATACGGTCCTTCGGACTGTTTTCCACCTTCAGCTGAAGAAAGCTGTAATTTAAACGGTCTATGATTCTGCAATATTCCATCATCGCCCAGCCAAAACAGAAAAGGGAAATGATACAGCAGGCGTCCATCAGCAACTCGAATAAGCGCTTATTGATAACAGTGCGGAAATAAAATATAAACAGCATCAGCAGCAGGATTCCGATACCGCAGACACCGCCCAGCAGATTACCGCTGATAAATGCGATTGCAGAGGTCAGTAAGCAGAATACTATCATAAATCCTGATTTTGGCACTGCCTGAATGATTCCCTTCATCCTTCCTGTTGCACACAGGTAAAGAAGTACACCGGCAATCGCCAGCAATGGGAATTCAAACGGCAGGAATATGGAACACACAACGAACATAATAATATATTCATCCAGTGTGAAGTTATCAAGTTTACGGTGCAGAAAAGCGGAAATTCTCTCCATCTGTTTCCCTCCATTCCTAAACAAAGTAAACCTATTATAGCATTGCGGCAAAAAAATGACAATTTAATAATGACTACCTTACAAAACTGGTAGAGAAAACCGGCTTATTCCGCCGGTTAATTGTATTCATTCAGTTTTGTAGTCGTATCGGCTATTTTAGATTCCAGCTCTAATTTTCTGTTTTCCAGTGAGCTGATACTGCTTTCCGCAGCACTTTTTTTCTGTTCAGCAGCCTGTGTCTTGGTATTGTAATTAGAATTAGCTGCATCTGCAGCAGATTGCAATTCCTCATAAGAAGTGAAATTTGTCCCTGCTAATGCACTTTTTAAGGCATTCAGAGCATTATCATATTGTGCTTTCTTATCATTATCTTCACTTAATTCATAATCCTTTACTTTATTAAAAGCATCCGCATATGGTTTTACAGTATTAGCTTGACCAGTTAATTTTGATGCTTCATCACCAAGTGATTTATATGAGTCTAATTCTGCCTGTGCATCAGCTTTCTCCTTATTCGCAGCCGCCAGATCTTTTTCCATATCCTTCAGCTGAGATTCATACTGATCCAGCTGTTTCTGCAGCTGAGCCGCTTCTGCCTGATTGGTCTTGATTTCATTCTTTTTCTCTTCATCCTCGTCATCACCCGGATTGGTATTCGTTTGCTTATTGCCTTCGTTCTGTTCCTTATCCTTTGAACCAGTACCGCTTTTATCCGTTGTCTTTTCCTTATCATCACTTCCGCCAAGGAAATTTGACAAGGCATATTTCACACCGAAAAATGCGCCGGCAATGATACAGATTCCCACGATACCGATAATTACGTAGGTGATGATTTTATTCATTTTCGCACTTTTCCCAGGATCGTCTTCATCTTCTTCCTCATCGTCATCCTGTTCCAGCTTGCGTTTTGCTTCCTCTTTGCGCTGTTTTTTCTCTTTTATGCGGGCCAACAGATTATCATCGTCATCCTCTTCATAAATTTCTTCCTCTGCATCCTCTTCTTCCACATCACTGTCATCATATTCCTGTGCGTCCATTGTGTGGAACACAGCAGTACGGTCTTCACCGAAAATCTGTGTCTGATCTGCGGAAGATGCCTTGTTTCTGTTATTCATGATAACCAGTGTTTTATCATAGGCAGGATCGTCATCAAAGCCTACCCTCGTCTGATCAAGCTGTGTGTCATCCACACGGATATCCGGAATCCCACCCTGCTTTACCGCTTCCGGCCGTTTAAAGGTACCAGTTTCGCTGATACTGTCAAAGATGCTGCTGCCTGCTGCTGAGGACTCCTGCTTGGAAGCATAGATCCTTTTCTCCTCTTCCTTCTGTTTTTTCAGCTCCTCAATCTTCTTTCTCAATTCATTATCCTGACTGTATTCATTGATCATACCGGATAAATCAATATCTTCATCATTTCCGGCTGTTCTTCTTTTATCATCCATATTTAAACCTCCAACGTACTTGTATCATTGTATATAATCTATGCGCACCGTTTTGTCGTTTTTCCTTATTTTAATGAAAGAGTGCTCATAGTTCTCCTACGAACACTCCGAATCGAATTTCTGCTACTCAAAGGAGGAGAGAGAAATTTCGCTACGTAAGTCACATATCCTTATTTCATTGGCTAGATGAATATATGCAATCTTACGGCATAATTATAACACCTAATCACATAAACTGTCATTTTAAATCTTAAAATTAACTTAATTTTACATATTTTAAGACTATACTTTTCCACTACGTGATATTTCTATTATATGTAATATATCATACAGAAAAAAAGCAGCGCTCTGCTGCCTATGCGTGCTTAACGCGATCATGCTCCTCTGCGCGCTTTCCATTATTAAAGCGATCGACTGTCCCCACCAGGTAACCGGTAATGCGTCTTATTTTTTCAAAGCCCTCCGGCTGCAGGTGATAGCCCAATCCTACTTCCTCACCATCAAAGCTCAGCTCAACGGATGATATCTCCTTCTTTGGATTATTCTTGCGTATATAGCTGATATACGCGCGGGCTTCCTTTTCATTCACCTGTTCATTTGACTGAATTTCAATTCCATCAACCATAATCTGATATTCCATATGTAAGCTCCTCCTCATAATTTTCTGATACCATTATAACGAAGCAGATGCTTCCTTACAATTATTACGCCTGACAAGTTCTTTCTTTAGATCTTGCACATAGGTCTGCTGCAGCTTGTTTAGATTCCAAGCCATGCCTGCCACCAGGCGCATAAGCGGATTATGTATCTCAATACGCTCCTCCAGGATCAAACGGCATCCTCCATGCGCAAGCTCCTCCAGAGTACCAGTCCATTCACCACTAAGCGTTTGTTTTCCATATGGAAAGCATATCGCGTAAACGGCTTTTTTTCTGTTATTGTAAATACTGTTTCATTACCATTCGGATAGATTTCACGAAAAACCATATCACTATCGGTTTCTATACATTTTAAGTCACTTCTCCATGCATACTGCGTTGTATCTGTCATAACCGCCCAGACAGCCTCTGTGCTGTATGGCAGCTCTGTTCAAAATACGGAAGTTTTCATTCTGCCCCTCCATTGCGTACCATTTTTATTTTATTAAACGGAAACAGGACATAGACATCCTTTCCCCGTATATCCTCCCGCTTGAATGGCCCGACACGACGGGAATCATAAGAAACGATACGATTATCCCCCATCAGGAAATATTCATTATCCTTCAGTGTCCGCTTTGGAAAGTCCTCTGTAAAATTATTGCCATGCCTGCGAATCTGATTTGCATAAGCATTGTCAAGATAAGGCTCCTCTATCGGCATGCCATTCACATAGACCACATCATCCTTTGCATAAATCGTATCACCCGGCAGACCGATGACACGCTTTACCCAGTTTTCCTTCTTTTCTTCATTGTATACTACGACTACATCAAAGCGTTCAATATCCTGAAACTTTGCACTGAACACATTCATGAGGCCGATTTCTCCATCCTCCAGCGTAGGGTCCATGCTTCTGCCATCCACACGCACCGGCTTGACAACAAAATTGGTTAACAGAAAGATGCATCCAAAGCAGATGACGAAGGTTTTCACCAAGTCCAGCAGCTCATATTTTAAACCTTTCTTTTCTTCCTTTTTCTTTTTTGGCTTTATGTTTTCCGTTCCATCGATGACTGCCTGGAACTGTTCTTCCTTATTTTCTTTTTGATCCATGATACTCTCCTTCCTTAACGGCATGGTTTAATTATAGCACTGCTTTTTTAAAACGAAACTCTTTTTTTAAATTGTTAAGAAAACCTTTTGCCTTTCCTTTGCAGGCGGCTTCACAAAGGTGAACATTTCCATTTTTCAAAATACATAAAGAAAACCGATAATCATTTGAACTGCCCCTGTTTATCCGCTATAATGAAGTTAGATAGAAACATGTATACGGATTTATAAAAGCTGGGAAAGGAGGCGGCGCCCATGCCTGATCAGAATCAGTTCTGGGAGAGTCTGGATAAATACCGCTATATTCTCGATTCTCTTCCAAACCCTGTCATCGTCACAGATATGGACAAAATCGTACGCTATATCAATGTTGCGGCGAGAGCGATTGTTCCCCCTCCTTATGAGAAGCTGTTGAATCAGCCCTGCAGTAATTTTCATACACCCTACTGTCATACAAAAGATTGCTGTATCCAACGCTTCCTGCGTAATGAAAAGGGTGCCATCCAAAGCGGTCCCGGAGATATTATAAATCGTGTCGATATTTCCTATCTCAGAGATGCGTTGGGCAATCCCATCGGTTATATCAATGTATCCACGGATGTACGGGAGCTGATGGAGGTGCAGCGCCAGCTGAAAATCAGCCAGGAGCGCTATGAGATTGCTTTACAGCAGGCCCGCACCGCATTGTGGGAATACGATATCAGGGAGCATACCATACAGCGTATAGATAATGTCCGGGGACAATTTTCTGAAATATTTCCCAATGAAGGGGTTATTGAAGGCGTGCCGGATGCTCTTATTGCGCAGGGCATTCTATTTGAGGATTCCATCAGGGAAATCGAAGTCATGTACAGCAAGCTGAAGGAAGGCTACAAAAAAGTTTCCGGACAGCTGCATATGCGTAACAGAAATGGTGAGGAACGATGGGTGGAAATCCGCTGTACAACCATTTTCGATGAAGCGGGAAGAGCCATTAAGGCAATCGGTATTTCAAAGGATATCAGTGAACAGAAGCGCTTGGAAAGCAGCTACCAAAATGAACGGAAGCTGCAGGAAATCATGAATGCAGGATTCCTGAGTGTCTTCGAAGTAAATATAACACAAAACCGGATGATTCTGATAGATAAGGAAGCCGCGGCAAAATTGAGCAGTCCGCCGGAGGAAGGCGTGTATGATGAAATTCTGCAGGCAGCACTATCGAAAATACATCCGGACTTTCAGAAAAAGGTCTACGAAAAAATGAATTGCAGGGCACTGCATCTGGCGTATATGCGTGGCATACATACATGCAATGTGGAATACCGGCTGAAGCGAAAAGGCTGTTACCACTGGATCAATGCATCCATTCAGCTTTTGAAAAAAGATAGCAGTGCGGATATTTTCGCACGTGTTTTCCTAAAAGATATTCAGGCACAAAAAGAAAAGGAAGAAAAGCTTCAAAAAGAAGTGCACATCGATGCACTGACAGGCGCCTATAATCGTAAAGGAATTATTACACATATCGAGGAGCTGCTGCGGCAGAATCCTGAAGCGATCAGCGCATGCGTATCACTGGATATTGATAATTTCAAGGAGGTCAACGATACCTTCGGTCATTTATACGGCGATGCTGTATTATCTGAAACAGCGAAGAAAATTCAGAAGCTCTGTCGAAGTGACACGCTGATAGGACGGCTGGGCGGTGATGAGTTCGTTGCATTCTTTCCCCGTTTACAAAGCGAGGAGGTTCTCATGCATGCAGCTGAACGCCTGCAAACAGCACTTGTGAATACCTATACCTCGGGAAGTCACATGGTGAAAACAAGTGTCTCCATGGGAATTTCATTTTATCCACGACACGGCACCACCTTTACAGAGCTTTATGATAAGGCGGATATTGCCATGTATCATTGTAAGCGGAACGGGAAAAACGGATGGACGGTTTATCAGGATACGATGGAGCGCTGTCAGCAAATCATGGAAAAGCCGGATTCCGACAATATCGGCGACATGCAGCTGAATAAGCCTTTTGAGGGAAATATCGGCGAGTATATTTTCCGCATTCTCTATCGTCGGGAGAAGACGGATCCGCAAACCATGCGGACGGTACTGGAGCTTATCGCCCACCATTACGACATGCAGTATTTTTATGTTATGGATTTCAACAGGGAAACCCAAAGCATACAGCCGCTGCTTTCCTGGAGTGAAGAGGATAAGAGCCTGTATGAATTGCTGCAGCTGGATGAGCAGAAAGCAGCATTGGAATTTCTGGAAACCATTCATTCTGACAATGACCGTATACTGTTTCTGGAAAATTGCGGGAAGGACTGTTTTGATAGATTTCCAAAGGAAATTCTGAACAAGCTAGCTATTTTTGCGCTGGTTCACATGAGTGTGCCGGTTTCCAATCAACACGATATCCTCATCGGTCTTGCCAATACCAGGCATACGCACAGCTTCAGTCGTAATCAGCGCACGGATATTCGGACAATTTTTGAGGTAATCGTCACCTTCCTCAAAGATCAGCAGCAGCGTGAGCAGCAGAAAAAGTATACCGACACGTTGATTTCACTTTTGAACAACCTTGGAAATTCCATATATGTCATTGATCCGCACAGTTATCAGCTGATTTACTTTAACCAGAGTCTTATGGAAATCTTTCCGAAATTGAAGACAGGTGAAATTTGTCATAAGGTCTTCAGAGAGGAAGATACACCGTGTAAGGATTGCCCGATACGTCAGCTTTCAAAGACAGTTCCCTCTGCCTCCACAGATATACATAATGCGAAGCTGAATGCGGATATTCAAACGACAGCAGCCTATGTGGAGTGGTATGATCAACAGAAATATGTTCTATTATCAGGTGTCGATGTTACAAGGTATAAGAAATGACAGTTATGAAAGAACAATTGATGAAACATACCCTGCTAGAAAAACATATTATTAAATGGATCCCATATTTCTATGATGGTCATTCTATAAAAAATATTAAATGAGTACATGAAGAAACCTCTTATTCATATTTAAGAGGTTTTTGTCAGTTGATTTATAGTTTTATTAAATTATTGATTCGCAATTCTTTGCCTGATTATCCTGTAAACTACATCATTTATTTTTCAGTTCTGTTGATATGTGCGATAAACCACATATTCGTAGTCAATAATAGAGAATCACTTATATACAATAAGATTACAATTATAAAAAAGCCGTTCTTTCATGCAAAACTGGCAGTAATACAAAGTTTCACCATATAATGAAAGCATTGTTCCATACATACATGAAAATTTTTAAGCTGCCTATATGACACACCACTTGTGAAGGTTCTATCATGACTATGATAAAGCCTCACTTCAAATGGCAGTTCCTTATATATCCTTTCTCAATAAGTCTATCTATGATATGGAAGCCCTGAAAGTATTATATTGACAGGTTCAGATATAAATGTTAATCACTTTACATATAGGACTATTTATTAGACATCATATTGCCTTTATTTAACATTTTTTATATTTCGAAAATTCATATTTGAATTCTTCTCAGAACCTGTGAGTCGGAGTATGGATTTAACCTTAACAAGTCATGGTTGAATGATCAAGCTCTTTCTTACGAATATCTTGTATACTCATTATAATTACTCTTTTCTTCTGTTAGATTTTTCAGCCATGTCTTTTTACGATAAAACCATGTAGCGATAATTATTTTAAAAATACTACAGCCCTCGACAACAGAAAACAAAAATAGTATAGGCAGCGGAAACAGCCGCGCAAAGATTGTTGAAAGAAGCAATGGCCCAAAACAGGTAAATAAACCGTCAATGTATAATACAGAACGTGTATCACCACCAGCCCTTAAAATATAGTAAATTGTTTCTGAATAGCCTTGTGTCCATGTGATACAGGACTTAATGATTAACAACCATATAGCCATCTGCAAGCTTTCTCCTTTTAAAGAAAAAAGTCTAGGAGTTATCGGACTGGTAAGTAAAATCAGAATACAGCCAATCACATAGATCATCAAACCTATTTTTATCATTTGTTTCGCATCCCTCATTGCCTGATCCAGTTTATCAGCACCCAAATCATTTCCAATAATCACGCCGGTTACTGTACTACAGCCACTAAATACAACATAGATCATACTTGATATATTATCAACAACAGTTAAAGCAGGTATGTATTGCTCACTCACAAAACAATAATTTATAAAAATAAGTGAGAGACCCAATGACCATATAAATTCATTGCAAACCAGTGGAATCGTCTTTTTCAGTATTACTAATTTATGCCTTACATCAAAACCACCATATCGCTGAAAGAAATAAAACTCACTTTTTTTATGCATAGATACAAGAGTTAGAGAGACCGCTTCTGTTAGCCTTGCAAGAAGCGTGGCCCACGCCGCACCGGCTATTCCCATAGCTGGCAGACCGAGCCTGCCGAAAATCAATCCATAGTTTAAAACTACGTTTAAGACAAAGGAAAGTGTCCCTGCATACATCGGTATACGGGTATGGGCAATTACACGATAGCCGACACCCAGCATTTGCGCAACAGCATAAGGTATAAAGGAAAATAAAACAATCCTGTTATATGTGTTTCCTAATGAAATCAAATTTTGATTTTTAACAAAAACTGACATCACTGCAGATGGTGATATTAGAAGAATAAACATAAAGCCACATGCAGTATATATACAAAGCCTTAATCCAAAACGCAAGGTACGATTCTCATTTTCTTTCTGTACAGCTCCATGATATTGTGAAATAAACAAACCTAATCCATTTGTAAGACCAAAGATAACCAAATTATAAATAAAGAAATATTTATTTGCCACACTTACAGCACTGATTGCCTGTTCACTAAAGGCTCCCAACATAATGGTATCACTCATTGCCAGTAAATGGGCTAATAATTGCTGCAATATCACCGGTAATGCTAAGCTTATAAAATATCTCATAAATCTGATATGCTTCATATAAAACCTCCTGATACATATTGACATTACATTAAGAAAAAGAAAGAAGCTGCTCATAAAACTGAATAATCAGATTACAAGTGCTTCTATTTTCTTATATTATTCGATTACATTTTGTGTTTCGCCTTTGACAATCGCTATCCCTGCACTGGCACCTAAAACGCTAGCTCCAGCCTTGATGAACGCCATCGCTTCCTGATAATTGTGAATACCACCAGCTGCCTTAATTTTAATATCATCATGCAGTATGCTTTTCATCAGTTTTACATCTTCCAGTTTTGCACCCGCATAGCTCTTTCCTGTTGATGTCTTTAAAAATGCCGGCTTTGCTTTATTTGCAATTCTGCAGATTTCTCTCTTCGCAGCTTCATCATTATCCAGTTTACACATTTCAACAATGGCCTTATCAAGTATTCCATGTGTTCTACAGAAGTCTGCTATGCAGGACATTTCTTTCTCTATATATAAATAATCCTTTTGTTCAACAGCTTTTTGGTTTAATACATAATCAATCTCTCGAAATCCCTTTTCCGCATATGTCTTAAACATTTTCATCTTTTCATCAAGTGACAACTTTCCTTCCGGAAAATCAATTGCCCCCGCTATTATAACACTTGTATCTTTCAAATATTCAACAGCGACTGCATATGTTTCCAAATCTGCAAAAACACAACGGAAATCATAAAATTTTCCCTTATTTATATATTGCAGAAAGGTATCTTCCGGGTCATCGATATAGTCGATATATTTACTTATACGCATATATTCCTCCTGACATTTTAATACAGTAATGAATTCATCACCTTAATTGATTAGTAAATTATCCCAGGAAACCTAAGTAAACACCAACAATACCCAGAATCATAGTTCCAAATATCAACCACATAGGATTTACTTTTTTCTTTAACAGCCAGTAATAAATCCATGTTGCGCTTAATCCAAGTACACCAGGCATAATTCCATCTAAAATCCCCTGTACCGTCTGTACCTCTTCTCCCGATACACTTGCACCAATTTCAAGCGGAATAGTCGCATAGAACATATCCTTACTCATTGCCCCAATAACCATAATACCGACAATGCCGGATGCAAACATAACCTTTTCCATCAACCCACTCTTCTCAGCATTCGCAAGGAAAGAAAAGCCTAATTCATAACCTTTCACTGCACCGATAAAGCGTACCAGAAAAGCTGGGATATTATAAATCAGGAAATAAGCGATTGGTCCCATAATATTTCCGGATGCTGATAGGGAAATACCTACGGCAACAGCAATTACACGTATACATCCCAGAAAAATGGAATCGCCGATACCACTTAATGGTCCCATGAGGGCAGCTTTTACAGAATCTACCGCAGCTCCTTCCAATTCCCCTTTTGCTACACGCTCCTCCATTGAAATTGCAATACCTCCAACGAATGGAGCAAGCTGAGGTGTAATATTAAAGAATGCCACATGCCGTGTAAGAGCCTCTGCATAGCCTTCAGGATCATCTTTATACACCTTTTTCAGCATCGGATTGATCATTAAGCAGAAAGCCAAATGCATCTGCCGTGGATAATTCCAGGAGTATTCCATTCCCAATGCACCGATATTGCAAGCAGAATGTAACAAATCCTTTTTTGTAATCAGTCTGTCTTCTTTATTAGAAGTCGTCATCATCGTCTACCTCCTCAGCATTTCCTGCAAGCTGTGGTTTTCCTTCCAGAAATCCAAATTTTTCCACGGCAATAATTACTGCTATAATTGCCACACCCAGCACTGGGATATTCGCATAGGATGCCAGTACAAAGCCAAGGAAGAAAAACGGTATCAGTTTTTTATTGATAATCATTCGCATCAGCATTGCAAAACCCATTGCTGGCAGGATTCCAGCGGCAACTCCCATCCCATCCAGAATAAACTGCGGTATGAAATCCAATAGATCCTGTACTTTGTCTGCTCCGATATAAAATGCGCCAAAGGCAAGCAGGAATTTATATGAAGTAGCAAATGCTCCCATCAACCACTGCGTAAACATAATTTTAGAATCATTTCCCTGTGCAGCACCATCATCTGCAATTTTCAGACAGACAGGGGTAATAGCAGACACCAGATTTCCGATTCCTAATGATATAACTGCAATCGGCATGGCCAATGCAACAGCTGCATCAACCCCCTTTCCCATAGATATAGCAAATGCAGTAGCAAGAACCCCTCCGATATTTACATCCGGTGGTATATATGCACCTACAGAAATTGCTACCATAAACAATAATTCCAGGCTAGCACCAATTTCTACTCCTGTTTTTACATCTCCCAAAGCAAGACCAACAAGTGGACCTAACACAATAGGTCTGAATGTATACAGGGTACCAAATGCATAATCCAAAGAACCCCAAGCTGCGATAAGACCGACTAAGATAGCTTGTACTATCATAAAATTTCCTCCTAATTATTTTAGAGCATGTGCGACATTGATTTTTGAATCATCAACCAATGCACGAATCTCACACTCTACGCCTCGATTCATTAACTCTTTCAAAATAGCTTTCTCTTCATCTTCCAGAAATACCTGCTTACTAATTTGTGTTGTTGTTTTACTTTCTTTCGTATTTCCAAGATTTATACTCGTTATGCAAGGACACCCATCCGCAAGCTGTTTGGCTTCTTTGATTGTCTGTACAACAATAATCAGTTTGTATTTATCGGTAACTCCGCTGTTAATCGCTGCTATTGAATCAGCCATATTCTTAATAACCAGCTTTACCCCGCTTGGCTTTCCCAGCTTTAGTGTCGTTTTCCAGACATCATCATTCACGACGGTATCACTTGCGACTAAAATACAGTTTGCACCTACACCATTTGTCCAGGAAAAAGCAACCTGACCATGCAACAATCTATGATCTACTCTTACTAATTTAATCATTCTACATCACCTTTCTAGAAATCGTCTTCTACATCTTGTGTTTCAATCATCGAATTACAATACTTAACGTGTGTATCCTCACTATTAACAATATCAAGAATCATACGCTCCGTATTTTCTTCTGCTGATAAAAACAGCTGCATCAATAAAGGAAGATTCATTCCGGTAATCAGATATAGATTTTTGCGTGTTTTCAGCTGTTTCATAAATTCCGTGTTGACGCTGCCTCCAAAGACATCAGTACATACAATGATTTCATCTGAATATGGAATTTTTTCCAAAGTTCCGTTTACTAATGCTTCTATATCATTTTTACCATCTATGAAGGCTGTGATGATATCGACACCTGCCTGTTCCCCAATGATGATTTTAATGCTTTCATATATCCCTTTCGAAAAACCTCCGTGTGATGCGATTACATAATGTCTCATACGTATAACTCCTTCATGTACTTTTGATATTGCTGAATGGATTGTTCATCTGCTACAGACGGGTTTTCAAAATATTGTGAATTTACACATTCTACAGAAAGAACACCATGATATTCATTCTGAATGAAAACCTGTAAATCCTCTTTCATATTCCGTTCACCGTCACCCCAGGCAAGATGTGTTGTATCCGCTTTAACATCTACAAAATGAGCGTGAATAATATCATCGTGAAATACATCAAAATATTGTTGAATGGTGTTCCCAGCCATTGCCATAGCACCGGTATCAAGACAAACTTTCAAAGCATCACGCTGTACCTCCTTTAGCAGATGCTGTAATTCCTCAACACTGTTTACCAGAACAGATTCGTTACGCTGCAAAGCTTCAACCGCCAATAACATCCCTTTCTGTTCCGCATATTCACTTATTTTTTTGCAGCATCTTCACACTGCGCTGATAGGCGTCTTCCCTTGGCTCATTGAGGAAAGCCCAACCGCTTGTTACTACAACCTGATTCGCTTTTATTTCTACCGCAGCATCAATAGCATTCTTGAAATAATGTTCAACCTGCAATTGCATATCTGAATCTCTGACCGCCATATTATTGGGTTTTGGATTCGTCTGTTCAGGGCAGATACCAATAATTTTTATCCCATATTGATGTTCAAGATCTTTCAGCTTGGCTATTGTTTCATAACCATGATAGTCCATGTAGAAATGTTGTGGTCCCGTCCATAATTCAACACAGGAGTAACCATTTGCTTTCGCATTGGCAAAAAATGATTCCAGTGTATAAAAGCGGTGATGGCAATTCATTGCACTAAGCTTTATTTCCCTATTCATGCAGCTTCACCTTCTTGCATTATCAAATGATAGGCCTCAAGCAAATCATAAACCAGATAATCAGCCAGCGATTGATCAAATCCAAATCTTACATCGTGTTTCGCAATAACACGAATACCGGCTGCTTTAGCCGCCAGTATTCCATAAGTGGAATCCTCTATGACGATACAACGTTCTTTTGCTACATTCAGTTTTTGTAGGGTATATAAGTAAATGGAAGGATCAGGCTTGCTATAAGGAAAATCATGCCCGCTGATGATTTCATTGAAGTATCCTTTTAATCCGCACTCATTTACCATTGTGACAATCGCCTGTTTAGGTGAGGAGGATGCAATCGCAAGTTTCATACCCCTTGCCTTTAAACGTTTAAGAACATATAAAACATACGGATTCAAGATTTCCGAATAAACGATTTCCTCATCGCTGTTTGCTTCATAGAATTTTTCAAATTCCGAAGGCGTAATATCCTCTTTCCACCACGCTGACATCATTTCTAATCCAGCTTCATGACTACTCCCTGCCAGCTTCACAACTTCCTTATAAGGTACATGGATATCAAATCGACGATAGAATTCAAGTACATGATGCATATAGATGGGTTCTGAATCAATCAGAACACCATCCATATCGAATATAACTGCATCCATTGATTAGTATTCAAACTGGCGATAGTATCGGCGGTAGGCAAGATTATGCTTAGTATATGTTTCATAATAGCTTGCAAGTCTTTCTGTAACCAGCGCAGTCAGAATCATTGGTGAAACGATAAAGCGGAACTCCGGATCAAGTCCATCGATTGCATATTCTGCTGTATCAACTACAACCAGATTATCTGTGAAGCGTTTTGCGAATGCCTCTACACGGTTATCCAGCTTTCTACATTCATCTTCTCCTTTGAACAGGAATACAGGTACATCTTTTTCCACCAGCTCTAATGTTCCATGGAAGAAATCAGGCGAGGACACGGCTCTTGTACGTACCCACTGCATTTCCTCAAGAATACACATGGAGAATAAAACAGTCTCTCCCCACAATGCTCCGGAACCAACAAAGATACTGTAAGGAGCTAATGCATACTGTTTTGCAATCTCATCTGCTCTTTCATCGAATTTTTCACGAATACCAACAAGATCGTGGAAAATATTTTTTGTTTGAGCCACAAAATCATCATATTTTGGGAATTCTCCACGGCGATTGAGTAAACGCAATGCCAAGACATCAAACATCAGGTAACTATATTCACACTGTCCAGTTGTCACAGGAGCAGTAACGATCATTGTCGCAAGCTTTCCAAGTGGTGTTTCCGGTTTTGTGAATGCCATTACATCGATTCCCTCTTTAACAATCCACTCTACCGCTTCGACAATTTCTTTCGTATCGCCGGATGCGCTTGCTGTTATGACAATTGACTTTTTATTCAATCTTTTATTTCCAAGTACATTCAGCTCTGCAGCATTTGATAGATGCACTTCTACTTCAGAATATTTATTCATAATGTACTGAATAGGCTCTAATTCATCATAGGTCCCCCCCATGCCAAGCAGGAATATGTTTTCATAACCTTTATCATGAATCTTATTTGCGGCAGCTTCTACATCCTTTAGCTTATCGATAACTGCATCTCCATCTTTTAAATAAGTCTCCACATTAAACTTAGGCAATACTACTTTTTCTTTTTCCATGTTCTTTTTCTCCTTCGATAACTTTCATATGCTTCCCTTTACTGAAAACTGCTCTATTGCATCATAGGTTACCATTATCAGATATAAGGAATATACAAAGCAGAATCATAGATTTCTCTTCTACAGTGTGCACCCTGTGGTTTATCATATAATCCACTTTATATATTCACTATACCAGTTGCATCAATTCTTTGCAAGCGTTTTCTTTAATATTTTCAGAAACATAATTCTTCATAAAAATATATTTACAATTCAAAAGCATACAAAAAAACGCTAAAAATCCTTTAAATATCGTACTTCTCGCTTATATTTTAAGCATATTATATACTAGAAATTAGATAATATGAGGTTCATTTATTATACCAATTATATTGATTTATATACCAGATTTATTTGACTTTACAATGTGTGTAGGAATAATAATATGACTATTCATAATTTCACAATAGAATTTTTAACTTGATATATCATAAATCTTTGATAAAAAAATAATAAAAAAAGATACATCGTTTCTGATCTATCTTTTAGCTCGAAATGTAAATTTTGCTTTATCGCAGCGAACATAGCTTTCCGTGTATTCAACAACATTACCTTTAGCATCTTTTCCGATATATTCAAAGTAATATAGTGGCTGTCCTTCCTGAATTTTCATCAGTCTAGCTTCTGGTTGTACTGCTTTTAATATTGTCAAGCGCTGTGAAAATACTACAGGTAGATGTCCTTTGCTTTTCATATAATCATAAAGGGATACATGTTCAAAATTATAAGAATCAATATCCTCGAACAAACGGAACGGTACATAACAATACTCTAATGCAAAGGATTCTGTTCCCATACTTCGAAGACGATGCAATACATAAACATCATCATTTTTTAAAATATGAAGTTTATTTGCCAAATATCCTCTGCATTGAATTACACCTTTTTCAAGTGTTTGATTTGTCAACGGCTTTCCACTATCCTTTAAAACAGCACCCAGTCCCCGGCCGGTATCGGTATAATTTTCGTAAAATGCAACCTTTTCAGTCTCTTTTTTTGCCACAAATGTCCCTTTACCGTGAACACGATATAAAATATTGGCTTCTACAAGAGAACTAATCGCATTTTTAACAGTCATTCGATTCACACCATAGGTATCTGCCATCTCTCTTTCACTGGGGATTTTTTCACCAGGAAGATATTCACCATCCTCAATACGTTTTATGATTATTTCTTTTAACTGCATATAAAGCGGCATTCGATAATCCATAAAAATCCTCCTAATTCACGTAAACGAAGCGTTCCATCTTCATAATACTTTCTGAATATTCAATTTGGCGATTATCATTATCATATGCCAAACCCTGCTGCAACACCATCTGTGTTCCTAATTCCACATGCAAAGCATTGGCTATATAGTTATCTGCCTCACAAATCAATATTTCCTGCTCACTGCGATTTATTGAAATATCGTATTCACTTTCCAGTATTTGATATAATGCACGGCTTTCAAAATCTTTCTTTTCCAGACCCTGCGCATATTTGATCGGCAAATAGCTAGTATCTACTGAAACAGGTTCATCGTCAATAATACGTAATCGTTGTAAGCAATATACTTTTGTTCCTAAAGGAAGACGCAGCTTTGTAGATAATTGTTTATTTGTTTCTTTTTTTTCTATATTCAAAATTTTGATTTTCATATTCAAGCCTTGCTCAAATATAGCCTCACTTGTCGATTCCAAATGAAAAACATTCTTTACTATTCTGGGCTTATTAACATAGTAACCACTCCGCTGTTTTGAGATAATAATCCCTTCCTGCATAAGGATACGTAATCCACTACGCAAAGTCAGTCGCTGAACATTTAATTTCTCACACAGCTCCCGCTCACTAGGCAGCTTGTCGCCTTCCTTTAAATTTTCCTGCTCAATCATATTTTTGAGTTCATTGGCAATCATGATACTCAATGTTAAGATTTTCATAAAGTTCCCTTCCTCATAGCATAAATAAACCTCTTTCTTTGTTCATTATACCAAAAGAAAGCCGAAATAGATAGCATAATTCTTATTGAGATCACTGGCTGAAGTGAAAAGTTAAATTCCACTTTCAAAGTAGCTAAGTAGAAAAGACTCTTACACAACAATCTAGTTGAATTTACACTTACAATTGCAT